>OIFV01000007.1_pt1 | contig 271097 bp, 218 predicted proteins | sample 1582121 | NCBI WGS metagenome assembly OIFV01 (sample SAMN07501069, study PRJEB24779) | human gut metagenome | reverse complement strand
ATATTAGCTTTTGACTAAAGTTGATATCGAGTTTTCTATTTTATGAAAATACAATGTGTACTTTATCGGATGCTTACGTTACAACAACGAATGTTAGAGTTCAACTCTGAACAGAAAGAATATACTACCACTACTCTACTCAATGACGAAAACAAAAGATTTGAACTGAAAACTGTCTGTCAATTCTATCAAGAACAAATCGAACAATGCAAAGTTTTGTGTAAACAAAAAATACGGAACTCATTTTTGAATCCCGTATTTTCCATTTACACAAAATATTTTATAGCTCCATATTTTTTATAATAGCTAATCCTCCCTATCTTATCTGTTCAAATGAAATACTTTCATTCTTATTAGAGCTATCTCACATTAGCGTAGAGAATGAAAATTTTATTTCTATTTCTGTATCTTGACGCAACGTATCAAACTGGAATTAGCACGACTATTATTCGAATTCAGTTTGACATCATCTTTACCAAGAGTTAGATGTACAGAATTCGCGGCCTTCTCTCTATCAGTAGAACTACACCAATAATAACCATTAGTATCTGCTGCAGTTAATTTTCCATTCTTGCGACTACGCCATCCTCCTATCGGATACCACCAGTTTTGTCCGCTATCATCCATCATAACATATCCCTTACTCCATTCTGCTGCAGCAAAAATACTTGAAGTTTTATCGTAACCATCGCTGGCTCCCATCCATGTATCATTAGGAGCTACCATATAACCTTCTGGACTCGGGTCATATATAGATTTTGTAAGATTGGATGCTTTCGGATAAGTATATCCCTCTGGATTCCCCCATAATGCCCAATCAGCATAGTATAGCCAATCGTAAGCACAATAATAAGGTGGATTAGCTGTATTGCTTTTACTCCGAGAATACATAATGAACTTTGTTGGATTTTGTATGGCATATTTCACATTGCCTGTACTTTCTCCACCTTTAACTGTAGCAAAAGCAACTTCTCCTACTTCATTGTACATTTTGGCATTACTATTTTTTCCATACTCCCCTGTACCTACAAACGGATCTTTCCGCCCCCATTGATAAAGTAATCCTATAGAGGAACGTTCTCCAGGAATAACGGAAGTCGCTCCTAAATTTCTGTCAAGTACAGTATAGCTATTTCCCTTTACGTTCATACCCAAATGCTGTTCCTTGACCTCTGTCACCCAAATATGAAATGACCACAAAATCTTAGCATCTTCCGTTTTAGGATCATCCTTGTCATAAATAGCTATCACTGCATTCCCTGGTCGTCCGTCAAGATTTACAGTAAATGATTTACGATCTGAAGAGAGTGTTACTCCCTTTACAAAATCAGAAGAAACATCATTCCACAATTGTGCAGCAGACAACGGTAAATAATTATCTCCTGCAGAGATATTCTCATATGCATAAACAGAACTAGTAGTATAATAGGCAGCACAATTCACTGTAACAGAAAGCTGTCCCGGTGGTACTATCACACAATTAGAAGTACCATAATAATAAGTCCACATTTCCCAATCTATATTATCAAGCGTTGCAGTAAGTACTTTACCTGCTTCTATAGATTTTCCTGTTAAATCAAGGCTATACGTTCCTCCTCCTTTCGGAGCCACAAGCATCACATCCAATTTCCCAGTAAATGTTTGCGGAGGTAGAACAATAATAGCCTCATTATTCTCAGTTATATCAATATTTCCTTTTAAAACGACTTCACGAGACATATTTTCCTTAGTGATAATATTACCACTTTCCAAACCCAATTCTATACATCCAGCCATTATATCATCCGATTCTGATTTCAAAACGACAGATGATATAGAAGCAAATTCCTGATTGGCAGGTATTATCAATTTTAACGCACCAAATGCCGGTTTCAATTTCAAATCCGCCAATCCTTCATTATCAGCAACAGCATAATACGGACATGCTGCTACATCAACTCCGCCAGTACGGTAAATCTGGTCCTTGGGCATGTTAAACTTCATTCGCTCCTCTTGCAGCTGTACGCTTAAAGGATAGTATACCGTATATTTTTCCTCGGCAGGCACTTCATATAAACTAACCAACCCTTTTGACAAGACTTGTACCTCTTTACCATTAATACCGATTTTTCCACCGGAAGGAATATTCAAAGCAAAAGCTTCATCACCTTCTACTTTTATATGAAAAGAATTAGGTTGTTCTATAAAGACTTCCTCCATTTTTTCTTCGGTACAGCCAACTACTACTGCCATTACTCCGGCAAATAGCAGGTATTTCATCAATAATTTTATCATAAAAAAAAAATTATTTATCTAATCTTTCATCAAGCGTAAATATATAATTCTCAATATTGGTATATCCGTTTTCTGCCATTTGTGAAGCATCGTCCGGATTATTCTTATCCAAACCATATCCGTCTTCAAACTCATCAGGCATACCGTCACCATCAGTATCTAAGAGGCTCACTCCAGATTCTATTTCACCTACACCACCTAAAGGAAACTGTTGTGTATCTTGTTCATTTTGGATTATAGTCCCTTTTTCTCCCAATGAAGTCAGTTCGCTGATAAGATAAGCATCCACCTGATCGCGCACAGGCAGACTTGCACCAACATATTTCACAATCCATTCATACGCTTTTTCGGCATCCGATTGCTGAGAAATAGTAGGAAATATTTCCGGACACGTAGCAAGAAAAGTCGGATTACCAGAACAAAGTTCTTCCCAATTGATTGCAGGAAGTATTTCTACCCCATTCAAAACACCATTCTTATCTTCATCATAAAAGTTTCCAACGCAATAAGTATTAAAACGTTCATTTCCACCGATAAACGGCTTAGTTGGTGACATATCAACCAATTCCACCTTTATGCTGCCATCTTCCTGACGTACATTCTGCCAGTTAACCACAGGACCTTTAATAAAATAGTTATTTTCAATTGAAGTCAACGAACTACCTTCAGAATCACCACTCATGTTATACGCAGCGCCACTTCCCCAATTATATACAACATTATTCACGAATTGGTTCAGCCCCTTAACTTTCGGATTACGAGTCTTGTTATCAATATAAAGGTTACGAAACAATGTGATTCCATTTTCAAGATCGGTTTGCATCAATCCACCACAAGAATGATTCTGTAATCCCTGTCCAATAATAGAATTCTGTATAGTTATGTTACGTGCCGTAGTACTGTTTATAGAAAAATTCTCATCACGTCCCCACGTTACAGACAAGTGATCAAATATCATATTTTCTCCATCAGCCACTCCCGCGGCATCCTTGCCATCAGAACCTTTAATTCCCATACGAATACGCAAATGACGACATATTAAATTATCTGCATCCGTAAACGATACACGATTACCATACAAGACAATACCATCACCGGGAGCCGTCTGTCCGGCTATCGTCAGATTTTTTGAGAAAATCAATGTCGACTTCAGGTTTATGATACCAGCCACATCAAATACAATAATACGGTCAGACTTACTCACCGCATCTCGAAAAGAACCTTCACCATCATCATTAAGATTAGTAACGCGATATATTTCTCCACCACGTCCACCTGTAGCATATCGCCCAAAACCTTCTGCACCAGGAAAGGCAAGCACCTCACCATAATCGGGAAACTTTCCGGAATCTCCTTTGACATATACTTCTTTTGTGTTTATTTCTTCAGTGCATCCAGTACAAGCCAACAACATACTTAAAAGAAAAGTCTTCGTCATTTTCATACTTTCAATAATATTAGAGGTTAATAAAAAGCGTGGTCTCAAACTGCGTTATAAATGCCACAGTCACAAAACCACGCTCCAGTCTATGAGAAGTTTGCTATCAATAGCCAGGCAATTGAGTCAGATTTGGATTATCTATCAAAGGATGTCCACTAGATTTTGCAGCAAACGGACATAATTCAGAAAAGTTCTCCTTAAAACCATAAAATAATCCATCAGAACCATCCCCTTTATCAATCCAAGCAGGATAAGAACCTCCATTTTCCTCCGAACCGGTAGGCTGTTGATAAATAATCTTGCCTACTTGTATCTTACCTCTAGCAGATTTGGCAAATCCGACAACAGCTTGTCCTTTCATATTGAATTCACTGCTGAAAGCTTCAAACATTGCCCTAGGATACCATTTATCCTGCGAAGTTACATTAGAACGATGATTCTTCACAATTTCAATCAGTTCTGTTTCATAATCACTATACTGCTTTTCGTCTTCTGGAATATTTTTTACTGTAGCTATCTCCGTAGGATCTGTCAGTTCAATATAATCTATGGCAAGGAACTTATCACCGTACTTTTGACCGTCTTCCTGATATTTATACAATCTATATTTCGGCACATTGGCATATGCACCCTTACGATCGGACAAGTCTTTCATATCCTGCTTGGCCTGTCTCAACTCCTTAGCCAAACGTCCCATACGAATTAAATCGCTACGAAGAGTAAATTCTCCGGCAAACTCCCATTTACGTTCCTGCACAAGCGCATCTTCAAAACCTTGCTGATCGGTTGGAATAGGCAGTTCACCCACTCCGGCACGGGTACGTACTTCCTTCAAGGCAGCTTCAGCCTCGGGAGTAGGACCGTTATTCAAGTAATTCTCCGTTTCAGCATACATCAAAAGTACATCTGAATAACGTATAAGCGGAATATTGATATTTCTTTGGCTTGCAGCTTGCGGTTCCACACACCATTGGATACGACACTTACCCAATAGTATAGAAGAATAAGTAGTACCGGTATCAATCCATGGTCCTTTTTTACCGCCATCTTTGGGGTAGATACTATATGAAGTACATGTTACATCCCGACGAGTATCCTTTTTATCAAATGAAAGATAATAAGTTGGCAGAACAAACTGTAATGTCTTGCGTGAACCATATGTTCCATTATAAGAACCTGGCTGCAGATAAAGTCCAAATTCCGAGTTGGTCTTGTCACCATATTCTGCCAATTGCCAAATCATTTCAGATTCTGTCTCCGTAAGTTTACGCTGGCAATGATTATACCACAGATATTGGAAACCACTCATTCCGTCTTTTCCCTGTACCAATGAGTTCTTTCCATGTTCTTTGATTTGAAAGCATGCATCATTCGCTATTTCATATAATTCCTTAACACGTGTAGCATCATCCCGACGAGCCATTTTCAAAGTTGCAGGATCATTTGTCTCCAAATCCCAGCGCAATGAATAACCTCCTGCATAAAGAGCAATACGTGCCAGCAATGCATATGCTCCTTGTTTGGTAAGACGCTCGGTCGAAGTATAACCGCTCTCCTCGTACCAAGGTAACCATTCTGTAGCCTGTTGCAAGTCCGAAACAATTTGGTCATATATACCATCACGAGGTGAACGTTTCGGATAAAAACGGTTCTCATCATTTGCATCCATTTCTTCCAGGGGAACATATACAGCAGGTACATCTCCATAGATACGTATCAAGTTGTGGTAACAGAATGCACGAATGGCCAATGCTTCCCCTAACAATTGATTTCGCTTCACAGTTTCGGGCATCTTCTTCAAACGGCTGATAGCGACATTTGTTGATTCAATAATACGGTATCCCTCTTTAAAGATAGTTGTAACAGTGGTAGGAACCAATGGGTCAAAATCATAATTACATGCCTTGTATTTACTACTGAAACCATCCTCTGCCGTATGCACTACCGTTTCACCCATACCAAGATTATAAAACATCTCCTTGTGTATAAGTCCTCTGTAACACCCTTGTACAAACAAATCCGCTTTAGTCTCATTCTCAAATATATAATCAACATCGTCAGAGGTATAAGACTCCATTTCCAGCCAATCAGTGCATGATGTCATGCTCATACCCAACGAAAAACTGAGTATTGCCACCATAACCAGTTTCTTTTTCAAACCAGCCCATTTAAATATTTTGCTATTCATATTCTTTTTCTAATTAAAACGTTAAATTAAGACCAACAACATAACTTCTTGAACGGGGATATGCGGAACTGTCATATCCCGGAGTAGTAACCACGTTATCCTTAGCAGCTCTCACCTCAGGGTCATAGCCTGAATATCCGGTAAGTGTAGCCACATTGTTAGCTGTAAAATAAATACGGGCATTGGAAATCATCGCTTTCTTCAACCACGTTTTCGGCAAGGTATACCCCAATGTAATCTGAGCCAACCGCAAGTAAGAACCGTCTTCAACAAAATAAGAAGAAGGATAGAAGCCCCATTCCTTGTTATTTTTAGTCAATCCCCAAATACGTGCAGAACCATCGGGGTTCATTTCCTGCATACGTGACAGCGTTGCTTGTTTTCCGGTAGAAGGATCTACTACACGGTAATAGTTACTGAATTCCTGTGGAATATTCTCAAATATAGAATAAGTAGTTAAGCTCTGTTTATTTGCATTATAGATATCCTGGCCAATGGCAAATTTCAAGAAAACACTTAAATCAAAACCTTTATAAGTAAACGTATTATTGAAACCGCCGATACAATCTGGAGTTCCATTACCGATTTTCACATTTTTCTTAGTAAATATAGGATTCCCTTCTTCGTCTACATCATCGGCTGCATACTTAATATCACCTGGTTGAGGAGTTCCCGACTTAGGCTTCACAATTCCTTCACGCAAAGTCAGTTTACCATCTTTTCCCTCAATGAAATCCTCCGCTGTATAAATACCTTCATATTTATAACCGTACATTTCACCTAAAGCTTCGCCGACTGTTGCATAGTAGGTAACCATACCTGAACGGGAATCACCTGCACTGAATGTCTTTTCAGTCTGTCCTTGCTCCAACGCTACTACTTTTGATTTATTAAAAGACAAATTCAAATCACTTGTCCAACTGAAATTTTTAGTTCGGATATTCACTGTATTCAGCGTGACTTCCCAACCTCTGTTGCGCATCTTACCTACATTTTGATATTGTGTAGAATAACCTGTAGAAGATGGAACAACACAGTTCAATAACAAGTCATTCGCTTGATTATTATACCATTCTGCTGTCAAATTTACTCTGCTATTGAATAAAGACACATCAAGGCCAACATTGGTAGCTACTTGTGTCTCCCATTTCAATTCCGGGTTACCCAACTGCGTACCTAATACATAAGCAGGATTAGTCATTACATTATTCATAGGGTAAGAGGTCAATGAAACATTAGTGCGGTAAGAGAAGCTTCCCACGCCATTGTTACCTGTAGTACCATAACCAACACGCAATTTCAAACTATTGACAACATCATTGATACGATTCTCTTTCCAGAAACTTTCCTCAGAAATTCTCCATGCAACTGAAGCTGAAGGAAAAACTCCCCACTGATGTCCTTTGGCAAATTTAGAAGAACCATCGGCACGAAGAGTTGCAGTCAGCAAATAACGTTCATCAAATGTATAGTTAGCGCGTAAGAAAGCAGAAACGATTCCACTATGTCCATGACCTGATTTCTTTTCTTCTACATTTCCCAATGAAATATCATCAATTCCATGGTTAGGATAGGGCATCTGCTTCACGCTGATAGAATTGCTTTCATCTTCACTATAACTCACTTCGTGACCCAATAAAAGATTTACCTTATGCTTCTTTGCAAAAGTCTGATTATAGTTCAAAGTATTCGTTATCTGATAAGAATAAGATTCACTATTTCCTATGCTTCCCGTCATACCCGTATTAACTGGGTCCATCAGGTAACCGGTAGAGCGTTCATCGGAAAATGAAGTGGATTTGCTGCTATTCCATCTGTAGCTTCCGGCAATGCGGTAAGTAAAGTGTTTCAGAAAGTCAAACTCTAAACCGGCATTTACAGAAAACATACGAGAACGTTTATTGGAAGTAGAAGCTTCGTTCTGTATCAAAGGGTTAGAAGCCGTATAGGAACTCTCAGCTCCACGAAAATCCACATAGGTCTGCTCTGTCAACATTTGGTCACGGGTAAAGTAAGTACCACCGCTGATAGGTTGACGTAACACATACTTCATACCAGAATAACTGCCGCCGCCATCTACACTCTTGTTATTAAACATTGCGTTGACATCTAGGCGAATTCCTTTATAAAGTTCTGAATTGATTTTTGCACGGAAAGCACTTTTATTGGCTGAATGATTGGCAAGCAGACCATCCTGTCCATTATAATTATAACTCAACATCACCTGAGTCTTTTCCGTTCCGGTAGAGATATTTACATTATGGCTCTGCGTCATGGCATATCCACCGAATACTTCATCCTGCCAGTCAATAGAAGATGCATCAGCGTAACGCTCATGTATACGGTCATATACACCCGTATAAAAACCTGTGGCATCTGTAGCCATGCCATCATCATAAAAAGCACTCCATGTAGGAGTAATACCTGTCAACTCAGCAAACTCATACTGGTATTTCACAAAATCTTCTACATTAGACATTAAATCTAATTTTTTGGCTAACTTATCGAAAGAAAAATAGGTATTGTAAGAAACTTGTGTCTTACCTTTCTTACCAGATTTAGTAGTAATCAAAATAATACCATTGGAACCGCGAGCACCATAAATAGCTGTCGAAGAAGCATCTTTCAGTACGTCAATACTTTCAATGTCATTAATATCAATATTATCAAGAGCACTTCCCATCTCAAATCCATCTACAATATAAAGAGGTTCAGTACTTTGAGTCAATGACATACCACCACGAATGGTAATGTTGGCACCTGCACCTGGAGCACCACTCTCTGTTACGATATTTACACCGGCAGCTTTTCCTTGCAACGCCTGCATCGCGGTTGTTACCGGTACATTAGCTAATTCTTTACCGCCTACCGATGAAATAGCACCTGTCAAATCTTTACGCTTCACCTTGGCATAACCAATAGCTACTACTTCTTCCAACATCACGGAAGACTCTTTCAACGTAACCTTATAATCAGTAGGTGTACCCAATCTGATTACAGCATCATCATATCCGATAAATTTAATCACCAAATCTCTAGCGGAAGAAGGTACTGAGATCCTGAACTTGCCATCCATATCAGTTATCGTACCGATAGAACTGTTGCCCTTTACTGTGACAGAAGCACCAATCACCACATCAACGGCGTCTCGAACCGTACCGGTAATTGTTCTATTTTGGGCAAAAATGCCGAGAGAACAGCCTGTTAACAGGAACATCAACAGACAAAGTTTTTTGTGTAGAATTCTCATAGTTTAACAATATAATTTTTAATTAATAATATAACAATCCAGCTAAAATGTCATAAAATAAATATAAGATTAACGATATTCAAGTACTGTGTTCGAATACAATATCTGTATTGCAAAGATGATGCATTCTTAAAATCATTTATATATTACATTTGATACAAAGACTTTCTCTTTTGATTTTTATTATGATTTAGAGTAATGCAAATAGAATATTGTACAAAAAACATTAGTTCTGCCAAATGCAGGCTACCTAACATTTAAGAAGCTAAGTTCAAGCATTTCAAAAGAATTATTACCACAAGCAAATTTATTTCATCCGAACTAATACAAATACCCGATAACTTATATTTCGAGATTGATAAAATATCTATCTTTGCCGCAAATCTAACTGCAAACTACAAATGAACATGCACATTCCTTCCCGGCAGAACATATTTCGTGAAATGCGGGATTATTTAATGATTGCTTTAGGCATGATTATGTATGGTATCGGGTGGACAGTATTCCTGCTCCCTAACGATATTACCACAGGCGGAGTACCAGGTATTGCCTCACTGGTATATTTTGCAACAGGACTGCCGGTACAATATGTTTATTTCGGCATCAACTTCCTACTGTTATTGCTTGCTATCCGTATTTTAGGATGGAAGTTCAGCATCAAGACAATTTTTGCCGTTTTTACCCTGACTTCCTTTCTGCCAATCATTCAGCAACTGACAGACGGCGTTCACCTACTGAACGACCAGCCTTTCATGGCATGTGTCATCGGAGCATCTTTCTGTGGCGGCGGCATCGGCATTGCTTTCTCTTCGAACGGAAGTACGGGCGGAACGGATATTATCGCAGCTATCATTAACAAATACAGGGACATTACACTGGGACGGGTCATGCTGTTTTGTGACCTTATCATCATCTCTTCCAGCTACTTCGTGCTGAAAGACTGGGAAAAAGTAGTATACGGCTATGTCACTCTATACATCTGTAGTTTCGTTCTGGATCAAGTAGTAAACAGTGCACGCCAATCCGTGCAGTTTTTCATCATCAGCGAAAAGTATGAGGAGATAGCCAGACATATCAATGTGTATCCTCACCGCGGCGCGACAGTTATAAATGCTTCCGGATTCTATACCGGCAAGGAAATAAAAATGCTGTTTGTACTTGCCAAAAAACGGGAATCAACCATTATCTTCCGGCTGATAAAAGACATAGACCCGAATGCCTTTGTGTCACAAAGTCAGGTAATCGGAGTATACGGAGAAGGATTCGACAAAATCAAAGTAAAATAAAAATCAAACATGAAGAATTAAGTATGAAAATTAAGTATAAGAAATAAGGAAATCTACACTGCCCCTCTGATACTCTACATTAGCTTAGCTTCTATAAGCCTTATTATTTTATACCTTATACTTAATTATTGAACTTCCCTTCTTTCCACGTATAGATTATAGGATCGCGGAGAAACGGTTTTAGTTTTTCCGCTGTTTCTTTTTCCATATAGTCGGGAGTGGTAAAAGTAAAAGTCAGCGTAGCGTCCTTGCCCGAAAGGTCGGCTTTCATTAAAAGCATATCAGCCTGAAGGCGAGCATCCTGATAGCGGTACACATCTACCGTATCGGAAGCAGGCACAATAAAATCATCCATATTAGGTAATGATGCCAAATAGGATGCAGCGGGCAACTCTTCCCAACCGGTAGTATAGAACTTGATATGACTGTCACAAGCCGGAGCACAAACTGTAGAAACAGTACAGATAAGACGGGTACTGTCGTTCACTGACAAAAGTTTCATCTGCCAGGTACTTTGAGGTGTTACCTGCACACGGATATAATCGGGAGTAAGCTCAGTCATTTCCGACTTACCGCCAAAACGATTGGTTACTTCCGCTTTCATCTTGCTCTCCAAGAAGTCAATGAAGTCGGCACGATTCACAGCCGTAAGCAACGGACTCAGAGAATCGGGCATATTGGTAAAACAAGTTTTTGCCAGTTGCGCCGACAAAGAACCAATTCCCATACCTGCTACAAATAAAAAGACTATCAACTTCTTCACCATATCCCTATAATATTTTATCAATACTAAAATCTTATTATTATAAAAATCACCTTACAGATAAGAACACAACTCCTGCAAAAAACGCGCATCCACCTCATCAAAACTATTCAAGTTTTCACTGTCCACATCCAGCACACCCCATACTTCTCCCTTTGCACGAAGAAGCGGGAGCACTATTTCCGAACGCGACAAAGAGCTGCATGCTATATGTCCCGGGAAAGCATCCACATCCGGTACAACCAGCACTTCACCCCTCTCCCAGGCCGTTCCGCAAACGCCACGCCCTTTCTTTATTCTGGTACAAGCCACCGGACCCTGAAAAGGGGCAAGCACCAACTCCTCACCTTTCACCAGATAAAATCCTACCCAGAAAAAGTGAAAAGTCTCTTTCAGTGCAGCCGCAACATTAGCCAGATTGGCGATAAGGTCGTCCTCTCCTTCAATCAGACACTTAATTTGCGGAAGCAACATACGATACTTCTCTTCTTTGCCGCCATTACTGATGCACAAATCTTCTGCCATACGCGCTATTGAAATTCTATTTGCTCCCCAAATATAGGAAGAACATTCCAATCAGCACCAAAATGAGGTCTACTGCCTTGCTTTTTAAATTCTTTTCACGGAAGAAAAGGGCGCCGAACAGGAAAGAAACAACCACACTGCCACGTCGTACCATAGATACGATAGAAATCATGGAATCCTCATAACTCAAGGCATAGAAATACACAAAGTCTGCCGCACAAAGAAAGACGGATATACCGATGATAGTCCAATCCCAACGGAACGGCGTACTTTCCTTTCTCTTGGGATACCACAGCAACAGGATAATGGGGCACATGATAAACACCTGATAGATGTTGTACCATGACTGCACCACCATAGGCGGCAGTTGCTTCATCAGATACTTGTCGTATAATCCGCTGACAGCACCCGTCACGGCCGCCAGTACAATAAAAAGAATCCATTTATTGTGCTTGAAGTCGATGCCCTCTTTCTTACCGGAACGGCTCAGCATAAAGAACGACAGGACTGCCAACATCACACCTATCCATTGATACAGATTGAGCCGCTCGCCGAATACAAGCATGGCTCCCACAAGTACCATTACCGGACGCGTTGCATTAATCGGGCCTACAATGGTAAGCGGCAAGTGCTTCATTCCGAAATATCCGAATATCCACGAGGAAAGAACGATGAAAGATTTGATGATGATAAATTTATGCACACCCCATCCCACTACAGGAACATCAAACATCGTACCTCCCAACACAGCAGGAGCAAAACACGATACCAGAATAAACGGAAGAAATATTAAACTGGAAAATACCGTATTCAAAAACAAAACCGGAAGCACGGCATTGTCTTTGAGCGCCTGCTTCTTGAAAGCATCATAAAATCCCAACAAGGCTGCCGAGAGAAAGGCTAATAATAACCACATTGATTTTAGCTATGAATTATGAGTTATAAGTTATGAATTAGCTATATTACAAGAAGAGAAAGAGTAAAAGTAATCACTTATCACTAACCACTAACCGCTAATAAAAGTTTCTTCAGGATAGGCAACATCTACAAGGAACAAAGCGTTACCGGGAACGGAAGTTCCTGCACGGCACCGGTCTTTTTGTTCGATAACCCGGCGAAAGCCCCCGATGGTAAGTTTACCCCTGCCGACTTCGAGCAATGTACCCACTACAGCACGTACCATGTTCCGCAGAAAACGGTCGGCCTGAATGGTAAATACCCAGGTCACTTCATCTACCTGCGTCCAGGCAGCGTGCATTATCTTGCAATTATTGGTTTTGACATCGGTATGCAACTTGCTGAAACTGGTAAAATCCGTATATTCAAACAAAGTCCGGGCAGCTTCGTTCATCCGTTCAAAGTCCGGAGTCTGGAACAGACGGCAACGATACTGACGATTGAAAGGCATCTTGGCCGTAGTAACATAGTATTTGTATGTACGTGCCGTGGCATCAAAGCGCGCATGAGCATCGGGACGTACGGCACGCAGCCGGTAAACGGAAATATCCGGGGGAAGCAGGCGGTTCAGCTTATCCGTCATGAATATCACATCCAACGGAGTTTCACTGTCAAAATGCGCCACCATTAGGGAAGCATGTACACCGGCATCGGTGCGTCCGGCACCCACCACCTCCACTTCACGCCGCAACAAGGTAGAGAGTGCTTTCATCAAACACTCCTGCACACTTGCACCGTTGGGCTGAATCTGCCAGCCATGATAAGCAGTGCCGTCGTAGGCCAAATAGATAAAATATCGCTGCACGTTTCTTTTTATTCCTGAATTTGGCTGCAAAGGTACAAAAAGAGGGGAAAAAAGCAGCAAACTCTTCCAATTGTTCTATAGGATTACACTATCTTTGCAGGAGTTTTCACCACAAATTACACAATTCTACAAAGTTCAGAATTAATTATGTATAATAAAAGCCGTTTCATTTCCCTGTTTTTATTGGCAGGCATGGCAATAACTTGCTGCCTGGCTGGATGTAAGAAAAAAGACATGTCCCTCAAGCTGAATGAACCGCACAACATACGGGGTGTTATCAGTTACAAACGTTCTTTCGGCGATTTGAATGAAAAGCATTTGAATGTGGCGCAAGCTATCGGCATCCGTCCGTTAGCATCGCGCGAGGAAGCGGAAAAAATGAAAGAAACGTTGCAGTATATCGCAACAAATGATTTGTACGCGGTTGATTCTTTGACACATTCCGTCCCGTATCTCATTCCGGGAGCGGCTGCCCTGCTCGATACAATCGGTTATAACTTTCTCGATTCCCTGGCTGCCAAAGGCTTGAATCCGAACAAGATTACAGTAACTTCCGTACTGCGTACAAAAGACGATGTCAAGCGTCTGCGCCGTCGCAACGGCAATGCATCCGAAAATTCCGCTCATTGCTACGGCACGACATTCGATGTCAGTTGGAAACGCTTCCAGAAAGTAGAGGATGAAGACGGACGTCCGTTACAGGATGTCAGTTCGGATACATTGAAGCTGGTGCTGTCCGAGGTATTGCGCGACTTGAAGAGAGCAGAAAAGTGCTACATTAAATATGAACTGAGGCAAGGTTGTTTCCATATTACTACAAGAATGTAAAAAAACGAATCTATTAGTTTTTAAAACATCAGAATATTGAAATACCAACATTAACATGCAGTTTACAATTTCTCCTCCAGCATCCGCCATGCCAACGGTAAGCAAGTAACAATATCCCCTGCCGTCATACCCATTGCTCCATGCTTCTTGCAAGCAATATCTCCCGCCAGTCCATGGACATAAGCGGCCATACGTGCAGCAGTTTCCGCATCGTATCCTTGCGCCAGCAAGGCCAATACGACACCCGTAAGCACATCACCGCTACCCCCTGTCGCCATGCCGGGATTTCCGGTAGGATTAAACCAGCACTTTCCCGACGGTGCAATAATAACGGAATAAGCTCCTTTCAATATAATGTATACTCCGGCGCTTTTTGCCAGTTCACGGGCTTTTGTCAAACGTTCGTACGAGTTCTGACATTTCCCAACCAACCGTTCTAATTCTTTGGGATGCGGAGTGAGAATGCTGCCTTTGGGCAAACGGCCGATGTAACTGCGATGTTCGCCCAACAGGTTCAACGCATCGGCATCCACTATCATGGGCGTCTGGCAAGAATCTATCTGATCCAGTAAAGCAGCTTCGGTATCTTCCGCCCTGCCTAATCCCGGACCGATACCCACCGCCTGATAGTCGTCAGTATCAGTGGCACAAGAAAAACGGACATCGTTTATATCTATTTCCGTCATGGCCTCCGGTACGGCAGTCTGCACAATAAAGTTATTGCAAAAAGGAATATGAACCGTAAGCAATCCCACTCCGGAGCGCAGGCAAGCACGTGCCGCAAGCACCGACGCTCCCGCCATTCCTTGCGAACCTGCTATCAACAAGGCGCGTCCGAAGCTTCCTTTATGTGCAAACCTGCCGCGTGGCTTCAGCACCGATGCCATATCCTCGTGTTCCGTCAACGCAAAATCCGTTTCCTTTTCTGTAATGGCTTCCTCACTCAAACCGATATCCAGCAACTGCCACTCACCCACAAACGGCTCGTTCTCGGCAAAGAGAAAAGCCAGTTTCGGCAGTTGCAAGCTTAGCGTCAGGTCTGCACGGATGATATTAGCCTGAATATTATAGGTATTGTCCTCTCCCATTAAACCGGAAGGCACATCAATGGCAACTACCGTAGCCGGCGAGGAGTTGATGTACTTCACTACCGCAGCGAAACCACCGCTCAAGGGTTTGTTCAGTCCGCTGCCGAACAGTCCGTCTACAACCACATGCTCCGCTGTCAGCACTGGCGGCACGAATTGCGTGGTTATCTCATGAAAATCAATTCCGGAAACCCTTGCCAAACGTTCCTTGTTCGTTTCGCAATCCGGAGACAAAGTACCTTTCGTATTAAAGAGATATACCTCCACCCGATATCCCTGCTCTGCCAGCAGACGCGAAACAGCCAGCGCGTCTCCCCCATTGTTGCCGGGGCCGGCAAATACCGTAAAAGGGGTTTCCGCTCCCCAGCGCTCGGATATGGCTTTTGCCAGAGCCTGCGAAGCGCGCTCCATAAGGTCTATGGAAGCAATCGGCTCATTCTCTATCGTATAGGCATCCAGTTCTTTTATCTGAATGGTAGGAAATATTTTTATCATTGCAGTTTATTCGTTTAAGTTACGAGCAAAGGTACAAAAAATAATAACTACTTTTGCGGCTCAAAACATATAAAGACAATTAACACATAACCAATGAGCACATCCAAACACCCTAAAGGACTTTACCTGATTTTCGCCACCAGTACCGCAGAACGTTTCAGCTACTATGGCATGCGGGCTATTTTCATTCTGTTCCTGACACAGGCCTTGCTGTTCGACAAAGAACACGCCGCCTCCATCTACGGCAGCTACACCGGACTGGTCTACCTCACCCCGCTTATCGGCGGATATATTGCCGACAAATACTGGGGCATCCGCCGTTCTGTCTTCTGGGGAGCCATCATGATGGCATTGGGACAGTTTCTGATGTTCTTCAGCGCTTCCATGCTGGACGCTGTCCAACTGTCGCACTGGCTGATGTATGGCGGACTCACCTTCCTTATATTGGGAAACGGATGTTTCAAACCTACGGTATCTTCCCTCGTGGGACAATTGTACGAACCGGGCGACAGACGGTTGGACTCCGCCTATACCATATTCTATATGGGCGTCAACGTAGGCTCTTTCCTTGCCCCGCTGGTATGCGGCTATTTTGGCGAAACCGGTAATCCGAACGACTTCAAATGGGGCTTTCTGATTGCCGCAATTGTCACCGTCTTTACGGTCATATTGTTCGAGACACAGAAGAATAAATACCTTATCGGTCCCGACGGCAAGCAGCTCGGCATCATTCCCGATGCTAAAAAGGAACAACCGCAAGCTACAAAGACAGCCGCCCAATCCACTACGCACAACAGCAAGAAAAAACGTAATTATCTCTTATTGGGAGTATTGACAATAGCGCTTGCCGTTTTCTTCTACTGGCGTTTCGGCAACGACTGGATCAGCATCGGCATCTTCACCGCCTGTATCGTCTTTCCTGTCAGCATCCTGTTGGAAGGCTCGCTTACGAAGATTGAGCGCGACCGCATCTTTGTCATCTATATCATCGCCTTCTTCGTAATCTTCTTCTGGGCAGCCTACGAACAGGCAGGCGCTTCACTGACGCTTTTCGCTTCCGAACAGACCGACCGCGTTATCTTCGGCTGGGAAATGCCGGCTTCCTGGATACAGTCATTCAATCCATTCTTCGTAGTGATACTGGCAGCCATCATGCCGGGAGTATGGGGCTTCCTCAATAAACGGGGCATGGAACCCGCCTCTCCCACCAAACAGGCCATCGGCTTGCTGCTTCTCTCCTTGGGTTATCTCGTTATCTGCTTCGCTGTAAAGGATGTGCAACCCGGCGTCAAGGTAAGCCTCATCTGGCTCACAGGACTTTATTTCATCCACACCATGGGCGAAATTGCCCTTTCGCCTATCGGATTGTCCATGGTGAACAAGCTCACTCCTATCCGCTTTGCTTCGCTGATGATGGGTATATGGTACCTCTCCACGGCCACAGCCAACAAGTTTGCGGGTACACTGAGCGGGCTCTATCCCGAAGCCGGAAAAGTAAAGACACTGCTTGGCTACCGCATAGAAACGATGTACGACTTCTTCATGGTATTTGTCGTAATGTCCGCCACCGCATCGCTTATCCTTTTCCTACTCTCAAAGAAATTGCAGAAGATGATGCACGGAGTAGAATAAAAATCACTATTTTTGCGCCAACTTTCTAAAAACTCCCATTTATGGATACCATACAAATAAAAGACAAAATGTTCACCGTTTCCATTAAGGAACAGGACATATTGAAAGAAGTAACCCGTGTAGCGAACGAAATCAACCGCGATTTGGCGGGTAAGAATCCGCTTTTCCTAAGCGTGTTGAACGGCTCGTTCATGTTTACTTCCGACCTGATGAAGCGCATCACCATTCCTTGTGAGATTTCTTTCGTTAAACTTGCCTCTTATCAGGGAGTATCTTCTACGGGAGTAATCAAAGAAGTGATCGGCATCAACGAAGACATCTCCGGACGCACCATTGTCATTGTCGAAGATATCGTAGATACCGGCCTCACCATGCAACGCCTGCTGGAAACCCTCGGCACACGCGGCCCCAAGGAAATTCACATTGCCTCGTTACTGGTGAAACCCGACAAGTTGAAAGTGGACTTGAACATCGAATACGTAGCCATGAACATTCCCAACGACTTCATCGTGGGCTATGGTCTGGACTATGACGGATTCGGACGCAACTATCCCGACATCTATACCGTAGTAGACTGAAACCGGGAAAAGGCAGCAAGGCAAAGGTATTAATTTGTAAATCAAAAATAATAGCTAAACAAATGTTGAACATTGTAATTTTCGGTGCTCCCGGTTCAGGTAAGGGAACACAAAGCGAGAGAATTGTAGAGAAGTACGGTATCAACCACATTTCCACCGGAGACGTGCTCCGCGCAGAAATCAAGAACGGCACTGAGCTGGGCAAGACAGCCAAAGGCTACATCGACCAGGGACAACTGTTGCCGGACGAATTGATTATCGACATTCTGGCAAGCACACTGGACAGCTTCAAGGATAGCAAAGGCGTTATTTTCGATGGTTTCCCCCGTACTATCGCACAGGCAGAGGCATTGAAGAAGATGCTTGCCGAACGCGGACAAAGCGTAAACGTTATGCTGGACCTTGACGTTCCCGAAGACGAACTGATGAAACGCCTCATCAAGCGCGGACAGGAATCAGGCCGTGCCGACGACAACGAAGAGACTATCAAGAAACGTCTTACCGTATATCATTCACAGACAGCTCCGCTTATTGATTGGTATAAGAACGAAAAGCTGTACGCACACATTAAAGGTATAGGCGAATTGGATACTATTACGGCAGATGTTTGCAAAGCAATTGACGCTGCGAAATAATATTTGATATCTAAAGCAGATGTTTTTTAACGCAAATTACGCGAACCACTACGGATGACTACTCGTCCGTGCGGTTCGCGTAATTTATATTATTTCCTACATCGGCTCTCAGCCGTTCCACCATTTTACATAGATTCGCCTCGTTCTGTTCATCCGAAACAGTGGGGTCTTTTACAAAATACCCGCAAGGCAAGTCCGGACAATCACCGCAATTCTTTTTCCTCTTGGTGCGGCAGCAGTCATAAATGCGGCAGACATCATCACCTGTATACCGCAACCAGAATACTTTTCCTTTTATTTTCCTGCATCCGCCGCATTCCAGCGGAAAAGAAGCACACTCCACGCAAACCGCACCGCAGGGAGAAGGCTCAACAAAATCATCTTTCCAGAACCACCACTTGCACTTCATCGGATCGGGATTCCCGGTGTTTACAAAGTATTCCACGGCACGATAAAGATACAACTGGCAGCGGTCAAGAGTGCAACCGCGCAACCGGCACTCCTCGGCATAAAGTTCTTCGGCGCTCTTGCCACGCAATGAGGCGATAGTGGTATACCCCATCAGTATCAAGTCCTGCTCCGTGCAGGCACCTATATTGGGAATCGTTCTCAGTTCACTCATTAAGATTATTGTATTAGGATGTAAATCAATGAACAAAAATAACGTTATCAATCCATCCAACCTAACAAATCACAACCCAAATTTGAGCATATCGCTTGAAATCACTAATTTTGCGCCTGTTATCCCGACGGTAACAATAAAGCAACCTAAAAAGTAAAAAGAATATGGCTGAATCGAATTTTGTTGACTACGTAAAAATCTATTGCCGCTCCGGTAAGGGCGGTCGAGGCTCCACGCACATGAGACGTGAAAAATACATTCCTAATGGCGGCCCCGACGGAGGTGACGGAGGACGAGGCGGCCACGTGATTCTCCGCGGCAACCGCAACTACTGGACCCTGCTGCACCTGCGCTACGACCGCCACATCATGGCAGGCCACGGCGAATCGGGCTCCAAGAACCGCAGTTTCGGCAAGGACGGAGAGGATAAAATAATCGAAGTGCCCTGCGGCACGGTAGTGTACAATGCCGAAACCGGTGAATACATCTGCGATGTAACCGAGCACGGTCAGGAAGTCATTCTACTGAAAGGCGGACGCGGCGGACTGGGTAACTGGCACTTCAAAACCGCCACCCGTCAGGCTCCCCGCTTCGCACAGCCGGGCGAACCGATGCAGGAAATGACGGTTATCATGGAGCTGAAACTGCTGGCGGACGTCGGTCTGGTAGGCTTCCCCAATGCAGGAAAGTCGACACTGCTCTCGGCTGTGTCTTCGGCAAAACCGAAAATCGCCAACTATCCCTTCACTACATTGGAGCCCAATCTGGGTATCGTGTCCTATCGCGACGGAAAGTCATTCGTTATGGCGGACATTCCCGGCATCATCGAAGGGGCAAGTGCGGGCAAAGGTTTGGGACTCCGTTTCCTGCGCCACATCGAACGCAACTCACTGTTGCTGTTCATGGTTCCTGCCGACAGCGACGACATCCGTAAGGAATATGAAATTCTGCTGAACGAATTGCGTACTTTCAATCCCGAAATGCTGGACAAACAGCGTGTGCTTGCCATCACGAAATGCGATATGCTGGACCAGGAGCTGATGGACGAGATAGAGCCTACACTGCCCGAAAGCATTCCGCACGTATTCATTTCGGCCATTTCCGGTCTGGGCATCTCCACACTGAAAGATATGCTATGGGAAGAGCTGAACAAGGAAAGCAACAAGATAGAAGGCAAGATTGAAAGCATTGCCCACCGCGCCAAAGACATGAGCCACCTGAAAGAAGAACTGAAAGACGAAGGCGAGGACGAAGACCTCAGCTACGAATACGTTGACGACGAGGACATCGAGGACCTTGAAGACTTTGAATACGAGGAAGAGGATTGGGAGGATGACAGAAAATGATTCCTCTCACAAAAGATAAAAGAATGTTGGGATATGAGGTACTTGCCCCATATCCCGACATTTCTTGTTTTGTAACCACCCGGCATGGCGGATGCAGCACCGGCAGCTATGCTTCTTTCAACTGCACTCCTTACACCGGAGACAATGCGGATTGCGTACGTAAAAACCGGGAACTGTTATGTGCCGCCCTGCCTGTGCGACCCCAGGAACTTATCATCCCCTTTCAGACCCACGGCACCGATTCCCTCATCATCGACGATACCTATCTGAACGCAACGCATAGCGAACGGCAAGCCATGCTGCAAGGCATCGATGCACTCATTACCCGCATGCCCGGCTGCTGCATCTGCATCTCCACTGCCGATTGCATTCCCGTATTATTATATGACAGGCAACGCCGCATTGTTGCCGCAGTCCATGCAGGCTGGCGGGGAACGGTAAACCGCATTCTTGCCAAAACCCTTCACCGGATGCAGTCTGCCTACGGAACAGAGGGAACGGATGTCATTGCCTGCATAGGCCCAGGCATCTCCCTCGACTCGTTCGAGGTGGGCGATGAGGTATATGAAGCGTTTCGCACCGAAAATTTCCCGATGGAATACATATCCGTATGGAAGCCCGAAACGCACAAATACCATATAGATTTGTGGGCAGCCAACCGTTTGCAACTCTCCGACTTCGGAGTGCCGTCCCGGCAGATAGAGAATGCAGGCATCTGTACCTACCGGCAGCATGAGGACTTCTTCTCGGCACGGCGTCTGGGCATCAAGTCGGGACGTATCCTGTCGGGAATTATGTTGAACGGACAGGAAAAGGGAGAAAGAAAGTAACGCCTATATTTGAAAGAGTTGCAGTTTATGGCTACTTTTGTACCGTGCCGATAAGTTGAAGCAACTCTAATTCTCGACTCACATTATACGAACAAACCAATACCTCCAATGATATGAAACAAAACCGGGAAGACATTCCTTTCGAATATGCCCATTGTTTTGCCACAGACGGGCAGTGTCCGCAACGTTCGGGATGCCTGCATGCCCTGATAACGGAGCTTCCGATGAAAACATCGCAATACGCAAGCAATATCATAACCGCCATAGACCCGCGCTACGTTGCTTCGCTGCATGGCAAGGGCGGCTGTACCTTCTACCGTAGCTCCGACCTCAAGCGTTATGCCTGCGGAATGTCCCGGATGTTCGATGCCGTGCCCAGCAGAATCGTAAGCGAAGTCAGAAGATGTGTACAGAATTGCTTCACCTGCCGCAGCTATTACTTTGCCAGCCGCAAAGGCAAGAGACTTATCTCACCCGCAGAACAGGCGGAGATTGCATCCGTTTTCCGTGCCCTTTGCCCGGAGTTACGTCCCATATACGACAGCTTTGAGGAAAGATACGAATGGTGACCGGAGAAGTACAGGCGGGTGATACTGCAAACCTGCCTGTGCCAGACCTATCCCGCACTTAGTTTATTTTTATTTATCCACAATAAACTTCGAGTTTAATCCTATTAAACTCCGGGTTCATTAGGATTAAACCTGAAGTTTAACGCCGTTAAATTCCAAGTTTATCCACGACGAACCGACAGTAAACCATACACAATGAAAAGCCTCATGTACCACATCACCTTATCCGAAGAGATTAAGCGCCTCTGCCCCGCCTTTCAGGGCGTTGCCGTCATGGCGCAAGTAACCAACTCCGCACACAACGCAGAGCTGTGGCGGGAAATCGACGCTTTCACCCGCGAACTGAGAGCCGATGAAACCGCGGAAAGCATCAAACAGCAACCCGCCATCGCCGCCACCCGCGAAGCCTACAAGCGTTGCGGCAAAGATCCCAGCCGTTACCGTCCTTCCGCCGAAGCATTGCGCCGCCGTCTTATGCGGGGGCTCGAACTGTACCAAATCGACACGCTGGTAGACCTCATCAACCTCGTATCGCTCCGCACCGGATATTCCATCGGCGGCTTCGATGCGGACAAGATACAGGGAGACAGCCTTGAACTCGGCATCGGACGTGCGGAAGAGCCCTTCGAAGGCATCGGGCGCGGAACGCTGAACATCGAGGGGCTTCCCGTCTACCGCGACCGGGCAGGCGGCATAGGCACTCCCACCAGCGACAACGAACGTACCAAAATGGGACTCGAAACCCGGCGTATCCTTGCCATAGTCAACGGATACAACGGACGCGAAGGGCTGGCGGAAGCCGCCGGAATGATACAGGAACTCCTGCGGAAATACGCAGACTCCGACGGCGGAACAATACTCTATTTTGAATAAACAATGACAACAAAGGGATGCCGCCATGCAAGCCGGTGCAAAAAAAATAACACGCAGAACCGTCCAAGTATTCAAACGTTTCACTACATTTGCAAAACGTTTTACCTGAAAAAAAGAATTGAACTTTAAAACATATCGATGATAGAAAAACTGATTGTTCTTGAGGATATCGACCCGGTTATCTTTTACGGCGTAAACAACGCCAATATGCAACTGATAAAAGCTTTGTATCCCAAACTCCGCATCGTTGCCCGCGGCAATGTCATCAAAGTGCTGGGAGATGAAGAGGAGATGTGCGCGTTTGAAGAAAACATCACCAAACTCGAAAAATATTGTGCCGAATATAATTCTCTGAAAGAGGAAGTCATCATCGATATCGTCAAAGGAAACGCCCCGCAGGCTGAGAAGTCGGGCAATGTCATCGTGTTCAGCGTAACGGGAAAGCCCATTATTCCGCGCAGCGAAAACCAGTTGAAACTGGTAGAGGCATTTAGCAGGAACGACATGGTATTTGCCATAGGCCCTGCCGGGTCGGGCAAGACCTATACGGCCATCGCCCTTGCCGTACGCGCGTTGAAGAACAAGGAGATAAAGAAAATAATCCTCAGCCGTCCCGCCGTAGAGGCCGGAGAGAAACTCGGCTTCCTGCCCGGCGACATGAAGGACAAGATAGACCCGTACCTGCAACCGCTTTACGACGCCTTGCAGGACATGGTTCCCGCCGCCAAACTGAAAGAGTACATGGAGCTGAACATCATTCAGATTGCTCCGCTCGCTTTCATGCGCGGACGCACGCTGAACGATGCCGTAGTAATTCTGGATGAAGCGCAAAACACCACCACCCAACAGATAAAGATGTTCCTCACCCGTATGGGCATGAATACCAAAATGATTGTAACGGGGGATATGACGCAAATTGACCTTCCCCAGTCACAGACTTCCGGACTGGTGCAAGCGCTCCGCATCCTGAAAGGCGTGAAAGGAATCAGCTTCATCGAGCTAAACAAAAAAGACATTGTACGCCACAAACTGGTTACTCAGATTGTGGAAGCCTACGAAAAGTTTGACAAAGAAGCGAAAGCCGAACGGGAGAAACGGAAAGCAGAACAAGCCGCCGGACAGCAACTCCCGGCATAGACAGTAAATATCCAACTCATAAATATCACTAAAATGAATGCATTAACAGCAACAGATTTCAACTTTCCCGGACAGCAAAGTGTCTATCATGGAAAAGTGCGCGATGTGTACAACATCAATGGCGAAAAGTTAGTTATGGTCGCTACCGACCGCATTTCAGCCTTCGACGTAGTATTGCCGAAAGGTATTCCTTTCAAAGGACAGATGCTGAACCAGATTGCAGCCAAGTTCCTCGATGCCACCACCGACATCTGCCCCAACTGGAAAACAGCCACCCCCGACCCTATGGTAACCGTGGGCGTAATGTGCGAAGGCTTCCCGGTTGAGATGATTGTACGCGGCTATCTCTGCGGCAGTGCATGGCGCGCCTACAAGAGCGGTGTCCGCGAAATCTGCGGCGTAAAGCTGCCCGAAGGCATGAAGGAGAACCAAAAATTCCCCGAACCCATCATCACCCCGACCACAAAAGCCGAAATCGGCGAGCATGACGCCGACATCTCCAAAGAGGAGATTCTTGCCAAAGGTCTGGCCACTCCCGAAGAGTATGCAATTCTGGAGAAATATACAATGGCGCTCTTCAAACGCGGCACGGAAATCGCTGCAGAACGCGGCCTGATTCTCGTCGACACCAAGTACGAATTCGGCAAGCACAACGGCACTATCTACCTGATGGACGAAATCCACACACCGGACTCCAGCCGCTATTTCTACTCCGAAGGCTACGAAGAACGCTTTGCCAAAGGCGAACCGCAAAAGCAGCTTTCAAAAGAATTCGTGCGCGAATGGCTAATGGACAACGGTTTCCAGGGCAAAGAGGGACAGCAGGTTCCGGAAATGACCGACGAAATCGTGACTTCCATCAGCGAACGTTACATCGAGCTGTACGAGCACATCACCGGCGAGAAGTTCGTTAAAGAGGACACAAGCAACATCGCCGAACGTATTGAAAAGAACGTAACGGAGTACTTAAAGTAACGATTGACGGATGGACTACCCCCAAGAACACATCAAGCCTTACGGCAACGACGGCAAGAAGAGCGAACAGGTTGAAGAGATGTTCGACAACATCGCCCCCGCTTACGACAAGCTGAACCATACCCTGTCGATGGGCATAGACCGCAGCTGGCGCAAGAAGGCGATTGACATGCTCCGCCCTTTCAGACCCCGGCGCATCATGGACGTAGCGACCGGAACCGGAGACTTTGCCATACTTGCCTGCCGCGAATTGCAGCCCGATATGCTCATCGGGACCGACATATCCGAAGGCATGATGAACGTGGGACGTGAAAAAGTAAAACAGGCGCACCTCTCGGACAGGATTTCCTTTGCCCGGGAGGACTGCACCTCTCTCTCGTTTGCCGATGAAAGCTTCGATGCCGTGACCGTGGCGTTCGGCATCCGTAACTTTGACGGACTGGATAAAGGATTGTCCGAAATGTGCCGCGTACTCGTACCCGGCGGACATCTCGTCATTCTGGAGCTCTCCACGCCGGACCGCTTCCCGATGAAACAACTCTTTACCGTCTACTCCAAAGCCGTCATCCCGCTACTCGGCAAGTTCATTTCGAAAGACAACAGCGCCTACACCTATCTGCCCCAAAGCATCCGCGCCTTTCCGCAAGGCGAAATCATGCAGGGAGTAATCCGCAAGGCAGGGTTCAGCGAGGTGTGCTTCAAGCGATTGACTTTCGGAATATGCACCTTATACATTGCTAAGAAATAGTCACTTATATTCCCCCTTTAACACATTTTGGATATGCAGAAATACGGTTTAATCGGTTACCCGCTGAAACATTCGTTCTCCATCGGCTACTTCAACGAGAAATTTAAAGCAGAGAACATCGACGCCGAATATGTGAACTTCGAGATTCCCCGCATCGAAGACTTCATGGAAGTGATTGAAGAAAACCCCAATCTCTGTGGACTCAATGTAACCATTCCCTATAAAGAACAGGTTATACCCTACCTCGACGAACTGGATAAGGACACCGCCAAGATTGGTGCGGTCAACGTTATCAAGATTGTCCGCCTTCCCAAAGGCAAAATCAAGCTGATAGGCTGCAACTCGGACATCATCGGATTTACGCAATCCATCGAACCCCTGCTGCAACCCCAGCACAAGAAAGCGCTTATCCTGGGCACAGGCGGTGCATCCAAAGCCGTATATCGCGGCCTGGAGAATTTAGGAATAGAAAGCACTTTCGTGTCACGTACCAAAAAGGACGACAAGTTCCTGACCTACGGAGAGCTGACTCCCGAAATCATGGCCGGACATACGGTCATCGTAAACTGTACGCCCGTGGGCATGTTCCCCAAAGTGGATTTCTGCCCGGACATACCCTACGAACTGCTTACTCCCAACCATTTGCTCTACGATTTGTTGTATAATCCAAATGAAACACTCTTCATGAAGAAAGGCAAAGCGCAGGGAGCCGTCACCAAGAACGGACTTGAAATGTTGCTGCTGCAAGCCTTTGCCGCATGGGAAATTTGGAACAAGTAACATGAAAAAAATACTGAAATATTCATTCATAGGTCTCGCTGCGCTTTGTACCGCCCTGTTGTGCGGCGGATACCATATGCTGGGGCATGCGCTGAACCCGGATGAACTGATTACACGCTCCCGCAACAGCCAGGCTTCCTACGAATACATGTTCGGGCAATATCCCGAGCTGAAGCCGTGGGTGGACAGCCTGCAGACGGCAGGGGCGCTGCGCGACTTCTATATAAAGAATGACCGGGGCGAAACCCTGCATGCGCTGTATGTAGCCGCTGCCGAACCCACCCGTAAAACGGCCGTCATTGTGCACGGCTATACCGACAACTCCATCCGCATGCTCAACATCGGCTACCTGTACAACCGGCAACTGAAGTACAACATCCTTCTGCCCGACCTGCACGGTCATGGCGCAAGCGAGGGTGCCGAGATACAAATGGGTTGGCTCGACCGTCTCGACGTACTGCAATGGACCGCAACCGCCGACGAGCTTTTCGGCAGGAACAATGAAACGGTGACCGCAGGCGACAGCACCCGTATGCGCAGCAGCGGTACGGAAATGGTGGTGCACGGCATCTCGATGGGAGCTGCCACCACCATGATGGTGTCCGGCGAAGTGGAACATGGAATACACCAGCAACCGTTCATCAAATGTTTCGTCGAGGACTGCGGCTATACCAGCGTATGGGATGAATTCCGGGGCGAACTGAAAGCACAATACGGCTTGCCCGCTTTCCCGCTGCTGCATGTGGCAAGCCGACTTTGCAAGCAAGAGTACGGATGGGATTTCCGTGAAGCTTCGGCTTTGGAGCAGGTCAGGAAGTGTACCTTGCCCATGCTCTTTATACACGGCGATGCGGACTCCTATGTGCCTACATGGATGATCTACCCTCTTTACGAAGCCAAGCCGGAACCGAAAGAGCTGTGGATTGTTCCGGGTTCCGCACATGCCATGTCCTACAAGGACTATCCGCAGGAATATACGGAGCATGTAAAGAAATTCGTAGGGAAATACATACGTTGACGTGATTTTTCCTACCTTAGCCCCTACAAATACAATAAGTATGAAACGATTTATCTCCATAGCATTCCTCTTGTGCATGCTTGTTTCCCTGCAGGCACAAGAGATTTACACCACCGGAAACATTCCTAAAGTACATCTTCAGGACAAGACACGCTACGTTTGCAACCCCGCCGGTATCCTTTCCACTTCGGCATGCAACGAAATAGACCGCATGCTCTATGCCCTGGAACAGCAAACCGGCATTGAAACCGTAGTGGCGGTTGTTCCGTCCATCGGCAGTGAAGACTGTTTCGACTTCTCGCACCGGTTGCTCAACGAATGGGGCGTTGGCAAGAAAGGAAAGAATAACGGACTGGTTATCCTGCTGGTAACCGACCAGCGCTGTATTCAGTTCTATACCGGATACGGACTGGAAGGAGACCTGCCCGACGCCATTTGCAAACGCATTCAAACGCGGGACATGATTCCTTACCTGAAAGACAGTAACTGGGATGCCGGTATGGTGGCTGGCGTTCGTGCCGTATGCGCCCGTCTTGACGGAAGTATGGTAAACGACCCGGACGAAAGTGACGGCGGCTCTCCAATAGGATTGATTCTGGCCGTTGCGGGGTTCTTTGCCATCGCCATCGCGGCAGGAATACTGAAAACACGCGCTGCAAGCAAATGCCCGCAATGCGGCCAGCATAAGCTGCAACGGAGCAACAGCGTGCTTATCTCACGCCGCAACGGAGTACGGACGGAAGATGTCACCTATACCTGCCGCAATTGCGGACATAAGGTAGTACGCCGCCAGCAGTCTTACGATGAGAACTATCGGGGCGGAGGTGGCGGAGGTCCCGTCATTTTCGGAGGCGGAGGATTCGGCAGCGGTGGCGGAGGATTCAGCGGCGGCAGCTTTGGAGGCGGCATGGGCGGTGGCGGCGGAGCCGGTTCACGGTTCTGAGCGGAACGGCCGGGCGTCTCCTGTAACAAACCAATTCAGATTGCATCATTAATAACAAAAAAAGAAGTATGAAAAAATCAACCATTATCATCATTGTTGTCGTAACCCTTCTCGCCATTTGGGGAGTCAGCGGTTATAACGGACTCGTTACCATGGACGAAAACGTCAGCGGGCAATGGTCTAACGTAGAAACACAATATCAACGTCGTGCCGACCTGATACCGAATCTCGTAAACACAGTCAAAGGATATGCCTCTCACGAAAAGGAAACGCTGGAAGGTGTGGTAGAAGCCCGTAGCAAAGCCACCCAGATGACCGTAGACGCCAACGACCTGACACCGGAAAAGCTGGCCGAATACCAAAAAGCACAGGGCGCGGTTACTTCCGCTCTCGGCAAGCTGCTCGCCATTACCGAAAACTATCCCGACCTGAAAGCCAACCAGAACTTCCTGGAGCTCCAAGCCCAGTTGGAAGGTACGGAAAACCGCATCAACGTGGCACGTACCAACTTCAACAATGCGGCGAAGAAATTCAATACGGCAATCCGCCGTTTCCCCAAAAACATTCTTGCCGGTCTTTTCGGCTTTGAGAAGCGTGCCTACTTTGAAGCCGCCGAAGGAAGCGAACAAGCACCTAAGGTGGAGTTCTAAAGAGACGGAATTGAATATCAAATATCCCCTCATCCGGTGTCGCACCCACACAGGCTTGCAAGTACGATGCCGGATGAGGGGATATTTTTTACGCAAAGCTAAGGCTATAAGCGAAATAATCACTACTTTTGTGCTCAATTGAACAAACTTATTATCCCATGAGTAATCAACGATATATGATGAGAGGCGTCAGCGCATCCAAAGAAGATGTGCACAACGCCATTAAGAACATCGACAAAGGTATATTCCCGCAGGCTTTCTGCAAAATCATCCCCGATATCCTGGGCGGTGACCCTGAGTATTGTAATATCATGCACGCCGACGGCGCAGGAACAAAATCCAGTCTGGCCTACATGTACTGGAAAGAGACGGGCGACCTCTCCGTCTGGAAAGGCATCGCACAGGATGCGCTGATTATGAACATCGACGACCTGCTCTGTGTAGGTGCTGTGGACAATATCCTGGTATCAAGCACCATCGGACGCAACAAGCTGCTTGTGCCCGGAGAAGTGATTTCCGCCATCATCAACGGTACGGACGAACTGCTTGCCGAACTCCGCGAAATGGGTGTAGGCGTATATGCCACCGGTGGCGAGACCGCCGATGTGGGCGACCTGGTGCGTACCATCATCGTTGACTCTACGGTAACCTGCCGCATGAAGCGTTCGGATGTTATCGACAATGCCAATATCCGTCCGGGAGACGTGATTATAGGCCTCTCCTCTTGCGGACAAGCCACTTACGAAAAAGAGTATAACGGCGGTATGGGCAGCAACGGGCTTACCAGCGCCCGCCACGACGTATTCGCCAAATATCTGGCGGAGAAATATCCGGAAAGCTATGACAAAGCCGTACCCGACGAACTGGTATACAGCGGAAAGCTGAAACTGACAGACAGCGTGGAAGGCAGTCCGCTGGATGCCGGAAAGCTGGTGCTCTCTCCCACCCGTACATATGCGCCGGTGGTTAAGAAACTGCTCGATGCGCTCCGTCCCGAAATTCACGGTATGGTACACTGCTCCGGCGGTGCGCAGACCAAAGTGCTGCACTTTGTCGGAGATAACTGCCGCGTTGTCAAAGACAACCTTTTCCCCGTTCCGCCGCTGTTCAGGACCATCAAGGAGCAAAGCGATACGGACTGGAGCGAAATGTACAAGGTATTCAATATGGGACACCGTCTGGAAGTATATCTTTCTCCTGAGCATGCGGAAGAAGTGATTGCCATCAGCAAAAGCTTCAACATCGATGCACAGATTGTAGGACGTATCGAAGAGAGCGATAAGAAAGAACTGATTATCAAGAGTGAATTCGGAGAGTTCAGATATTAATGCCGACTTGTCATCTCGTAACATTACCACTTTAATTAAATGGCAGATAACAACACCATATTAGAGAAACTGGAAGGCCTCGTTGCCCGCTTCGAAGAAGTGTCCACACTGATTACCGACCCGGCGGTAATTGCCGACCAGAAGCGCTACGTCAAACTCACCAAAGAGTACAAAGAACTGGGCGACCTGATGAATGCCCGCAAAGAGTACATGCAGGTACTGAACGGCATCGAGGAAGCCAAAGAAATCATCGCCAACGAAACCGACGCCGAGATGCGTGAAATGGCACGCGAAGAACTTGATGCCTGCCAGGCGCGCCAGCCTGAACTGGAAGAAGAGATAAAGCTCCTGCTTGTCCCCGCCGACCCGCAGGACAGCCGCAACGCCATTCTCGAAATCCGCGGTGGTGCAGGTGGAGACGAAGCCGCCATTTTTGCAGGCGACCTCTTCCGCATGTACACCAAGTATTGTGAGGCAAAAGGCTGGAGACTGGAAATATCCAGCGCCAACGAGGGCGCAGCCGGCGGTTTCAAGGAAATCATCTGCTCCGTAACGGGAGACAACGTATATGGCACGCTGAAATATGAATCGGGTGTACATCGCGTACAACGCGTGCCTGCCACCGAAACACAGGGACGTGTACACACATCCGCCGCATCCGTGGCGGTGCTGCCCGAAGCCGAAGAGTTCGATGTAGTCATCAACGAGGGAGAAATCAAATGGGATACCTTCCGAAGCGGCGGTGCGGGCGGTCAGAACGTAAATAAGGTAGAATCCGGCGTACGCCTGCGCTATAACTGGAAGAACCCGAATACGGGTGTCGTAGAGGAAATTCTCATCGAATGTACCGAAACGCGCGACCAGCCGAAGAACAAAGAACGCGCCCTGTCGCGCCTGCGTACCTTTATATACGACAAGGAGCACCAGAAATACATTGACGACATCGCTTCCAAGCGAAAGACAATGGTCTCTACCGGTGACCGCTCGGCAAAGATACGTACCTACAACTATCCGCAAGGACGTATTACCGACCACCGCATCAACTATACCATTTATAACCTTGCCGCCTTTATGGACGGTGATATTCAGGATTGCATCGACCATCTGATTGTTGCGGAAAATGCAGAGCGACTGAAAGAAAGCGAATTGTAGTTATGAAAGGGCTATCAGTAGAGAAAGCGTTTCACACGGTTACCGAAGCGTTTCAGAACTGCCTGAAGCGCTTCCCGGTTACGGTAGCCTTTATCTTTGCATTCACAGCCTATCTCATTCATCTGACATCAATAAGCTGGACAGGTGAAGAACGGTTGCTGTTTATAACCGGTTACTACCTGTCGGTAGGCATCCTGCTTTCGCTCACGCTTCATCTGTGGAGCGAAGAAGTAAAAAGCCGGATGTGGAAGACAGGCGTACAACTTGCCGCACACGCCCTGCTCATAGCCGATGCTTTTCTGCTATACCATTATCTCGGTACAGAGAGTTCATGGATTGAAATCGGCATCGCCCACACGGCAGCCATTCTCACCATAGGGCTTTCCACATTCTTCCTCTCGTTCCTGCGCGAGAAGAATGACATTGCCAGTTGGAATTTTGCACTGAACGCCGTTTCTTCGTTCGCTGTTACACAAATCATAGGCCTCATCCTATGGGCAGGCATCAGTCTGCTGTTGTTCTCACTGCACCAGCTGTTCGACATCCATTTCAGCGGAAAGTGCTATGCCTATATCTATTATCTGTGCAGCATAACGCTCGCCTTGATACTGTTTCTCGGATTGTTGCCGCAGGGAGAGGACAAACACAACCGCGAACCTCACTCATCCGAATTCCTGAACGGCATCATACACTACCTGTTCCTTCCGCTAACAGCCGGATATCTGACAGTGCTTTACATGTATGCCGCCCGCATCCTTGTCAGTTGGGAACTGCCCACAGGCTGGGTGTCATGGCTCATCGTAGCATTAATGACGGTGTGCATCGCCATTCAATTCGGCCTGTATCCCAAACGTCTCGAAGAGAACAAACGGTTTGACAACTGGATTGCCCGCTGGATGCCCGTACTGATACTGCCTCTGCTGTTGCTGATGACCATAGGCATCGTGCGCCGGTTCAACGATTACGGCATTACCGTTAACCGGCTCTATCTCGCCACACTCAACGGCTGGTTCTATTTTGTCTGTATCGGGTTGTTCGCCATCAAGGCACGGCGTATCAACTGGATACCCATTTCGTTTGCCATCATCTTTTTGCTGACGTCGGCATTGCCCGTCAACTATGCCGGCATTACAAAGAATGTCATTCTTAACGAAATCAAAGCCGAGATGCAACGCAGTTGCCGGGCAAAAGCCCCCCTCTCGCTACAACAATATGAGGAATGGATGTACTCGTTGCCGGAAAAGCAGGCGATACGGATAAACAGTAAATTCAGATACCTGAACAGCTGGTTCGGCACGGAGAGCGTCACCCATCTGATAGACAGAAACGTAACCTACAACCTCTATTCCGTGGCAGCGGATATTGAAGCAAATGCAGCGCCTGCCGGCACTGATAGCGGCAAGGTTACTTATAGCGGAGCAATCGACAGTCAGACGAACATCAGTGTTCCCAAAGGCTACACGCGGTTTATCGCCATACCCAGCGATGGTATGTCAAGCCGCTTTCTTACCATCCCCCGCCAATATCTTGAAAATGGAATATTGCCCGTTGCACTCGATACCCGGACGGACAATCTGAACGATAGCGCATATATCGAACTCAGCACATTGGAAATGTTGGAAAAGAACAGCAAGCACGGTCATATACCGCCTACCTCTTTCCGATGCAATTCTCCCAAGAACCTGTTCATGCTGACTGCATTCGATATCCATTATGAAAAGAACAGTGACGAAGATGTAAGAATGAGCATCAAGGGATATTTATTTAAAAAGTAAAACCATTAAACCAACAAATTGCGATATGAACAAACAACAACTCTTTGAGAATATCAAACGCAAGAAATCATTTCTATGCGTAGGTCTGGACACGGATATCAAGAAGATTCCGGAACACCTGCTGAAAGAAGAAGACCCCATCTTTGCCTTCAACAAAGCGATTATCGATGCAACAGCCGACCTGTGTATCGCCTACAAACCGAATCTCGCTTTCTATGAAAGCATGGGAGTAAAAGGCTGGATTGCCTTTGAAAAGACCGTGAACTACATCAAGCAGAACTATCCCGACCAGTTTATCATCGCCGATGCCAAACGCGGCGACATCGGCAATACCTCTGCCATGTATGCACGTACTTTCTTTGAAGAGCTGGACATAGACTCGGTAACCGTAGCTCCTTATATGGGCGAAGACAGCGTTACTCCATTCCTCACCTACGAAGGCAAATGGGTTATCCTGCTCGCACTGACCAGCAACAAAGGTTCGCACGACTTCCAACTGACGGAAGACAAAAACGGTGAACGTCTCTTTGAAAAAGTATTGCGCAAGTCACAGGAATGGGCAAACGACGAGCAAATGATGTACGTGGTAGGCGCCACCCAAGGACGTGCTTTCGAAGATATTCGTAAGATTGTTCCCAACCACTTCCTTTTAGTGCCCGGCGTAGGTGCACAAGGCGGTTCATTGGAAGAGGTCTGCAAGTACGGCATGAACAAGACTTGCGGGCTGATTGTTAACTCCAGCCGCGGTATTATCTATGTAGACAAGACCGAAAACTTCGCAGCCGCTGCACGCAAAGCCGCACAGGAAGTACAGGCTCAGATGGCGGAACAGCTGAAAGCAATACTCTGAGAAGCAAATAAAAACTTATTTTAAACATAACCGGGCAGAATCGGCAAAATGAGTAATTGTTCGCCTGATTCTGCCCGGTTCGTATCAATACATGATAATCCCGCATGATATGCTCGAAGGTTTCAAAAGGACCAATCTGTCATAGCCCGCCACATTGCAAATGTTTTCAAAGAAGGAGAACTTGACAGAGACAGTAATGTGCAAATTTTGCATAATACTATCTCAAAATATAAACCTACTGCGATTTACAACTTAGAGGTTATCATCTCAACACGACTGGTGATGAACTTCCTTGTATAGCATCATATTTTGTCATCTCCTAAAAACAAATTACCTTTGTCCTCAAATACTTAGCTATGCCTTACGAACGTAAAATCATTAACGATCCGGTATTCGGATTCATCAACATACCCAAAGGACTGCTGTACGACCTTGTACGACATCCTCTTTTGCAACGCCTCACCCGTATCAAACAATTGGGATTATCGTCCGTGGTGTATCCCGGCGCACAGCATACCCGGTTCCAACACTCCCTGGGAGCATTCTACCTTATGAGTGAAGCTATCCAGCAACTTACCGCCAAAGGAAACTTCATTTTCGACAGTGAAGCGGAAGCCGTACAGGCGGCTATCCTCATGCACGACATCGGGCACGGTCCGTTCTCGCACGTGCTTGAAGATACTATTGTAAAAGGTGTCTCGCACGAAGACATTTCCCTGATGCTCATGGAACGCATCAACAAAGAAATGAACGGGCAACTGACACTTGCCATCCAAATATTCAAGGACGAATACCCCAAGCGTTTCCTCCACCAGCTGGTAAGCGGACAGCTGGACATGGACCGCCTCGACTACCTGCGCCGCGACAGCTTCTATACCGGAGTGACGGAAGGTAACATAGGTTCGGCGCGCATCATCAAGATGCTCGATGTAAAAGACGACCATCTGGTCGTAGAATCCAAAGGAATCTACTCTATCGAAAACTTCCTCACTGCACGCCGCTTGATGTACTGGCAGGTATATCTGCATAAGACATCGGTTGCCTACGAAAAGATGCTCATCAGCACCTTGCTGCGTGCCAAGGAGTTAGCCGGCAAAGGCGTGGACTTGTTTGCCCCGCCCGCACTGAAATTCTTTTTATACAATGATATCAACCGGGAAATATTCTACAATAACCCGGACTGCCTGGAAAACTTTATCCAACTGGACGACAACGATCTTTGGACTGCCCTGAAAGTATGGAGCACACATCCGGACAGGGTGCTTTCCACACTAAGTATGGGCATGGTTAACCGTAACATATTCAAAGTGGAAATCTCCACCGAACCTTTCAGCGAGGAGCGTAAAGAAGAAATCACCCGGCAAATCGGCGAACAACTGGACATCCCTCTTTCCGAAGCCGGTTATTTTATCTCTACCCCAAGCATTGAGAAGAATATGTACGACCCAGCAGACGACAGCATCGACATCCTGTACAACAACGGCTCCATCAAAAACATAGCCGAAGCATCGGACATGCTCAACATCTCCCTACTCTCAAAAAAAGTAAAAAAATACTACTTATGTTATCAACGTTTGCATAGATAAGTATAAAATATTCACCGCAGGACAAGGATATATAAAAAAAAAGTCCGTTATTTGTGTTTTGAAACCATCTAACAACAATAAAACATGGAGTTCTCTGCTAAACAAATTGCAACATTTATACAAGGAGAAATCGTAGGAGACGAGAATGCAACCGTGCATACCTTCGCCAAGATTGAAGAAGGAATACCGGGGGCAATCTCTTTCTTATCCAACCCTAAATACATACCTTATCTGTATGAAACCCAATCGAGTATTGTTTTGGTTAATAAGGATTTCACTCCCGAACAGGAAGTAAAAGCTACCATGATTAAGGTAGACAATGCCTACGAAAGCCTTGCCAAATTATTAAACCTGTATGAACAGAGCAAACCGAAACGTACCGGTATCGACCCGCGCGCATACGTTGCCGAAACAGCCCAAATAGGCAAAGATGTTTACATTGCGCCTTTTGCTTATGTAGGAGACCATGCAGAAGTGGGCGACAATACGGTAATTCATCCGCATGCCACTATCGGAAGCGGCGCTAAAGTAGGCAGTGATTGCATTATTTACGCAAATGCGACAATCTACCACGACTGTCGCGTAGGCAACCGCTGCATCCTGCATGCCGGCTGTGTAATCGGTGCAGACGGTTTCGGTTTCGCCCCCACTCCCGAAGGGTATGAAAAGATTCCCCAAATCGGAATCACCCTATTGGAAGATAATGTGGAAATCGGCGCCAATACGTGTGTAGACCGTGCCACGATGGGAGCGACTATCGTTCACAGCGGTGTAAAACTGGATAATCTGGTGCAGGTGGCACATAATGATGAAATCGGTTCGCATACGGTAATGGCGGCCCAAGTGGGCATAGCCGGTTCCACCAAAGTAGGCGAATGGTGTATGTTTGGCGGTCAGGTGGGTATAGCCGGACACATCCACATCGGAAACAAAGTGAACCTTGGCGCACAATCCGGTGTTCCCAGCAGTATTAAAGAAGGCAGTGTATTAATAGGTACGCCGCCTATGGAAGTGAAGCCCTACTTCAAGTCACAGTCCGTATTTCGCAAGCTGCCGGATATGTACTTTGAGTTGAATGCGCTCCGCAAAGAACTCGATGAATTAAAAAAACAATTAAATAAGTAACCAATGTTGAAACAAAAGACTCTGAAAGACAGCTTTTCACTCAGTGGGAAAGGTCTTCACACTGGACTTGATCTGACCGTTACTTTCAACCCTGCTCCGGACAATCATGGATATAAGATTCAGCGTACCGACCTGGAAGGTCAGCCTATCATTGACGCTGTTGCCGATAACGTGACCGAAACGACACGCGGCACCGTGCTTTCCAAAAACGGGGTTAAGATAAGTACCGTAGAGCACGGCATGGCTGCGCTTTACGCTTTGGGCATAGATAACTGCCTTATTCAGGTGAACGGTCCGGAATTTCCTATCCTGGATGGAAGTGCCCAATATTATGTCAACGAAATAGAACGTGTAGGTACGGTGGAACAAAGTGCCGTAAAGGATTTCTATATCATCAAATCCAAGATTGAATTCCGTGACGATGCCACCGGCTCATCCATCATCGTATTGCCCGATGAAAACTTCAGTCTGAACGTACTAGTATCCTACGACTCGACCATCATCCCCAACCAGTTTGCCACATTGGAAGATATGGCAAAGTTCAAGGATGAAGTAGCCGCCAGCCGCACTTTCGTATTTGTACGCGAGATAGAACCGCTGTTGCAAGCCGGACTTATCAAAGGCGGCGACCTGGACAACGCCATTGTTATCTATGAACGTGAAATGCCGCAGGATGCCTATGACAAGCTTGCCGACGTAATGGGCGTGCCTCACATGGACGCCAAGCAGTTGGGTTACATCAACCACAAACCGCTGGTATGGCCCAACGAATGTGCCCGCCACAAACTGCTGGACGTTATCGGCGACCTGGCTCTGATTGGCAAGCCCATCAAGGGACGTATCATTGCCACACGTCCGGGACATACCATCAACAACAAGTTTGCCCGCCAGATGCGTAAGGAAATCCGTCTGCACGAGATACAGGCCCCTACTTACGACTGCAACCGCGAACCCATTATGGATGTAAACCGCATCCGTGAACTGTTGCCGCACCGCTATCCGTTCCAACTGGTAGATAAAGTAATTGAGATAGGTGCCAACTACATCGTAGGTGTCAAGAACGTAACAGCCAACGAACCTTTCTTCCAGGGACACTTCCCGCAAGAACCCGTCATGCCGGGCGTATTGCAGGTAGAGGCCATGGCGCAGACAGGCGGTTTACTTGTTCTGAACTCCGTAGACGAACCCGAACGCTATTCCACCTACTTTATGAAGATAGACGGCGTCAAGTTCCGCCAGAAAGTAGTGCCGGGAGATACTTTGATTTTCCGTGTCGAACTGCTGGCTCCTATCCGCCGGGGTATCTCTACTATGAAAGGCTATGTATTTGTAGGCGAAAAGGTAGTGTGTGAGGCTGAATTTATGGCTCAAATAGTAAAAAACAAGTAAATTAATTATGATAAGTCCCTTAGCGTATATTCATCCCGAAGCGAAAATCGGGGAAAACGTAGAGATTGCTCCTTTTGTTTTCATCGACAAGAATGTGGTAATCGGCGATAACAATAAGATTATGGCGAATGCCAACATTCTGTACGGTTCACGCATCGGCAACGGGAATACAATCTTTCCCGGAGCTGTAATCGGTGCTATCCCGCAAGACCTGAAATTCCGGGGAGAAGAGACTACCGCCGAGATAGGCAATAATAATACCATCCGCGAGAACGTGACAATCAACCGGGGTACGGCTGCCAAAGGAAAGACAATCGTTGGCAGCAACAACCTGCTGATGGAAGGTGTACATGTTGCACACGATGCCTTTATCGGCAACGGTTGCATCATCGGCAATTCCACAAAAATGGCAGGCGAGATTGTCATAGACGACAATTCCATCATCAGTGCCAACGTACTGATGCACCAGTTCTGCCACGTAGGCGGATTCGGCATGATACAGGGCGGATGCCGCTTCAGCAAAGACATACCGCCGTACATCATAGCCGGACGGGAACCCATCTGCTATGCAGGCATCAACATCGTGGGACTGCGCCGTCGCGGTTTCTCCAACGAAACCATCGAGGCCATTCACAACGCCTACCGCATTATCTATCAAAGCGGACTGAACAATACGGAAGCTTTGAAAAAGATTGAGAATGAAATGGAAATGACCCCAGAAATCAGCTATATTGTAAACTTTATACGCGAATCGGCTCGCGGCATTATTCCTGCAAGCAAATAAAAAGTTAATAATATGATATATAGATTTACCCTCATCTCCGATGAAGCGGACGACTTCATCAGAGAAATACAGATTGACCCAGAAGCCACGTTCTATGATTTTCACGAAGCCATCGTGAAATCAGTAGGTTATACCGACGACCAGATGACCTCTTTCTTTATCTGCGACGATGATTGGGAAAAGGAAAAAGAAGTTACCCTCGAAGAAATGGACGACAATCCGGAAATAGACAGTTGGGTGATGAAAGACACTCAGGTCAGCGAATTGGTAGAGGACGAAAAGCAGAAACTCCTGTACGTGTTCGACTACATGACAGAACGTTGTTTCTTCATCGAACTCTCCGAAATCATCACCGGCAAGAATATGACCGGAGCAAAATGCACTAAGAAAGCCGGAGAGGCTCCCAAGCAGACCGTTGACTTTGAAGAAATGGCTGCTGCCAGCGGCTCGCTCGACTTGGACGAAAGTTTCTACGGCGACCAGGACTTCGACATGGAAGACTTCGATAAAGAAGGATTCGGCGGTTTGGACGATGGAGCCGCAGGTATTGCTTACGAAGACGACAAATTCTGATAAACCGGTTCGGGCGAATAGCACCTGCTCCAATGACAACGAGACTTCCCTTGAGGATACATTCGTTTCAAAGGATGCAATTGTTTTTCGCCCGAATTATTTTGTTGCAATCTCATGAAAACATTGATAGTACTTATAGGCCCCACGGGAGTAGGAAAGACAGAACTCAGTCTCCGACTGGCGGAACACTTCGGAACATGTATCATTTCCGCCGATTCACGACAGCTTTATGCCGATTTGAAAATCGGTACGGCCGCCCCTACCCCGGAACAACTGCAACGGGTACGGCATTACTTTGTAGGCACACTGCAACTGACCGACTATTACAGTGCCGCCCAATATGAAGCCGAAGTACTGCAACTTCTTGAGCAACTCTATACCCGGCACGAGGTCGTACTCCTGACCGGCGGCTCCATGATGTACGTAGATGCCGTATGCAAAGGCATTGACGACATTCCTACCGTAGATGCCGAAACCCGCCGGCTTATGCTGCACAAATACGAAACGGAAGGTTTGGAGCACCTCTGTGCCGAACTGAAACTGCTGGACCCGGAATATTACAAAATCGTAGACCTGAAGAACCATAAGCGGGTAATCCACGCACTGGAAATCTGTTATATGACAGGCAAGACCTACACCTCTTTCCGCACACAGCAAAAAAAAGAACGGCCCTTCCGCATCATCAAAATAGGACTCACCCGTGACCGTGAAGAATTATATGCCCGTATCAACCAACGCGTAGAACAGATGATAACGGACGGACTGGTAGAGGAAGCCCGCAGTGTCTACCCTCACCGTGCACTCAATTCACTGAACACCGTAGGCTACAAGGAAATCTTCAACTATCTGGACGGTGAATGGACACTGCCTTTTGCCATTGAGAAAATCCAGCAGAATTCACGCATCTACTCCCGTAAGCAGATGACGTGGTTCAAGCGGGACGAAGAGATACGCTGGTTCCATCCGGAACAAGAAACGGAGATACTTGCATATCTCCGTTCCCAACTATCATAAGTCTGCCCGCAACCGGCACAGTCCCTAAAACCTTTCCCGTACTTTACAATCCGGCTATCGTCAAGGCAAAGCCGTTATTGTCTTTTTCAGCCTTATGTCCTGGCTGGATGCGCCTATCATAACCTCAAACTCGCCCGGCTCCACTGTCCAGTTCATATTGCGGTCCAGAATCTGCAAGTCTTCCGGCTTCAAGGAGAAAGTGACCTGCCTGGTTTCACCCGGTTGCAAGGATACCCTCTCAAAACCGCGCAACTGCGAATCGTAGGTAATGACACTGCTCACCTTATCGCGTACATACAATTGCACCACCTCGTCACCCGCACGTTTTCCAGTATTCGTAACGTTGACTTTAATCGCATATTCGCCCTGCGTATGCTGTTGCAACGGAAAGACTTCCAAATCGGAGTAAGCAAAAGTCGTATAGCTCAGACCGAAACCGAACGGATACAGTTCGCCAATGACGCGTGTTGCGCCCGAACCGTTTGGACCGGAATGCGGTTGAGCGCCATGCGAACCGGGTTTGAAAGGGAAGTTCAGCTCTATCTGTCCTACGCTCTTAGGGAAAGTCACTGTCAGCTTGCCGCCCGGATTATGCTCGCCAAACAGAGTCTCCGCAATCACCGTTCCCCCCTGACAACCGGGAAACCACGACTCCAAGATGGCTGGGATATAAGCATTTGCCCAGTTGACGGTGAGCGGCTGCCCGTTTATCAGCACCAGTATCACCGGCTTTCCCGTTGCATGCAATGCCTCAAGTAATTGCTGCTGGCGTCCCGGCAAGTCAAGCGAAGTACGCGAACGGCTCTCTCCCGTGCGATACTCATCCTCGCCAAGCACGGCAATAATGACATCACTTTCATCGGCTTTTGCTACGGCTTCGGTAATGCCGTGCTTTTCCTGTTCGCTCATGGGCGCAGGCAATATCTCTGTGGCAGGCCAACCTGCATCCACAATATCACAGCCTTTGGCATAATCCACGTCGGCAATGCCTTTCAGATAATTACGCAAACCGGCAAGCACGGTAACCGTCTCCAATCCGTTAGGGCCGTAACGGCTGGTCATAAAGTTATCCTCATCAGCCAACGGACCGGTCACCAGCACCTTCTTTATCTGCCGTTTATCCAGCGGAAGGATATTATTCTCGTTCTTCAGAAGCACAAGTGCCTGTTGCTGCATCTGCTTCACAAAATCCATATTCCGGTCTGCCCCGCCTACTCTGTCGGCGGCTTTCGTATCGGCTACATAAGGTTGGTCGAACAGTCCCAAACGGAATTTCACCCGCAGCACTTCCGACACACGCTTGTCTATCACAGCCATTGAAATCTTCTTCTCTTCCAGCAACCGGCGGACGGGCAGAATAAAATCGGAAGGCGGAGTAAAGTGGGTACGCACATTCAAGCCGGCTTCCAAAACCTGGCGCACAGCCTCATCATAGGTATCCGCCACATGATGCTTGGACTCCACAAACTCCACAGCCTCGCTGTCGCTCACCACATAGCCGTCGAAGCCATACTCCTCGCGCAGCAATTCCGTCAGGAAATAGTAGCTGGCGGATACGGGCACACCGTCCCAATCGTTATAACTGCTCATCACTCCCATAGGATGCGAGTTCTGAATGACCTTCTTAAAAGGATAAAGAAACAGTTCGTGCAACTCGCGCGGAGCCACATGCGGGTCGGTACGGCAATTCCCGTCACGCCCGCCTTTGGGCACGCTGTAAACTGCATAGTGCTTCAAGGTGGCGGCTACTCCCTGCGACTGGATGCCGTTCACCATTTCCGTTCCCAAAGCCGCTATCAGATAGGGTTCTTCTCCATAACACTCCAATGTACGTCCCCAACGCGGGTCGCGTACGATATCCAGTATGGGAGCATACACATTGGTGTATCCCAACGCTTTCGCCTCTTGTCCGGCTATGACACCGGCACGGCGGACAAGCTCTTTGTTCCAGGTGCTTCCGATGGCAATAGGAGCAGGCAACGGAGTGGCTTTGGTGTGGTTCAGTCCGTGAATCCCCTCATTCGTGAAGTCAACGGGAATCCCCAAACGGGTTTCTTCCACAAACCAGCGTTGCACGGTATTGACGGCCTCGGCATGATTGCTGAAAGGGTACAATAAACCGGGAACCTGCGCAGACTTCTTTCCCACGCCGTTCAGCATCTCATCGATATTGGCAATGCCGTCTTTCCATATTTCGTTTTTCCAACCGGCAACGGGCAGGGAATCCTTTAATACACGTCCGTAGCCGTAAAGGGTTGCCAGTTGGCAGGTTTTCTCTTCCACTGACATTTGGGAGAGCAGGTCGGCTACCCGCTTTTCAACCGGTTGGGAAGGGTCTTCATAAATGTCCTTCACCCCGTTCTTGTTGAAATCGATCCAACCGTTCCGATACATTTTCTTGTTTTGCGCCTGCACATTTCCGGCAAGCCCCAGACAAAGAGCGGAAATGCAGATAATCAGTTTGTGTTTCATGTATAAAATCAATAATAAGTAATTAAAGTTCAAATAATTCCGCATATTCGGCTTCAATGAACGCATCCAGCTCATTATAGAGCGACTGCATTGCCTTTACATCCGCTTTCCCTTTCCTGCGCCACTCTTTCAATACCGGTGCGGTGCACCGGAACACCTCATCCTCTACCGGAGCCAGCAACTGCATATAGCCGTTCTTATCGGCATTATAAAGCCTTTCCCAGTTCATATAGCGGTTGCTGCCCATACCTTGCCCGTAAGAGAAAACATCCCCTGCCAGTATTACCGACCAATTGCCCAAAGGAGAAACCTTCTTTGCTTCATCACAAACCAGCAACCTCGGCAAAGCCTTGTCCGCCCCTTTCACCCAGACGGGCATTGCCACTCCGGTAGGCGGATACCCCAGAATTGTCCACATCGTAGTGAGTTCGGGCCGCTCCCCTTCTTTCACGCCCTGCACCACCACCGAACTTGCCGTACTGCTGCGTGCGATGAAGTCCTGGTCTACAAACCACCCCGTTGTCTTAGGACGATTGAAATCCCCGCTCTTCAAATCAATCCCCAAAAGCGGATTGGCAAAAGAGCGGGAAAGTTCCCTGAATATCCATTGCGGCGTAATCTGTCCCGTAGCAGAGGCCGGCATCAGCAGCTTATCTTCCTGCATAAAGCGGACATAACCCGCTCCCTCATTCACCTTGCCGGAAAAAGAGAAGTTGGTGCGTGCAATGTATCCGCAAGGCGCATCCTTAGGATTGTTGGCATCGTACATCACATACTCGTAATAATCCACTTCGAACATGGCAGCGCCGCCTTTGGCATCAATCACGCCGAAGTTGGCCTCTATCAGGCTGGGCTTGGACAGCGTATCGAGAAATTGACGGAAATCCTTTACCGTGGCACACACTTCCAACGCACGCCGCATTACCCGTCCGTTGGCCGCTCCACGCTCCTCACCGGGTTTCACCTCGACCAGGTTATAGGATTGCGTATTCATAATGGAGAAGCCCGCGGCGTTCGTACCTATCCACACATCCGTCGGATTGTCTTCCACACTGTTCACAACGGCTACAAAAGGATAGCTACCGCCGGAGAAGTATCTCACGCTGTTTTGCGGAAAATCCGTATCGCGGTTCTTCCACAACAAAGGACGTCCGTCGGGGGTAACCTTGCCGGAAATTACGGCAGAAGTACAGGCGGAAAGCGGTTCGGCGCTTCCCAAAGATACAATGGCGGCAATCAAGGCCAATAAAGTCCGTTTCATAGCAAAGATGTTTTACCGTTAATCTCGACAAAGATAAAAAATCAATCCGGATTAGTATATCATACCGGTCAAAATACCTACAAATAGCGATTGCAGTTCTCGAAGAAAAGCCGTTACTTTGCGCCCGAAACATAGAGTGGAAAGGAATAACCTGCAATGAATGAACAACATAAATATCGGGCTACGGACAAGATGAGCGACCTCATCTGCGACAATTACTCCTTATTAATGGTGATGAGCCGTTTCGGGCTGTCGCTCGGCTTCGGAGACAAAAGCGTAAAGGATGTCTGCGAAGCCCAGCATGTAGACTACCGCACCTTCCTCGCCGTAGCCAATTTCATCAGCGAGGAGCAATACTCGTACAGTGCGGACAATGATTCATTCTCGATTCCGGCACTGATGGATTATCTGAAACGCGCACACACCTACTTCCTCGACTTCAACCTGCCTGCCATGCGCCGCAAGCTGATAGAGGCCATAGACTGCTCCAGAGACAATGACGTGGCCTACCTCATCCTTAAGTTCTTTGACGAATACGCCAAAGAAGTGCGCCGCCACATGGAATACGAAAACAAAGCCGTCTTCACTTACGTGGAGCAACTGCTGCAAGGCAGACTGTCCGATGAATACAGCATCGCCACTTTCGCCAGCAAGCACAACCAGATAGACACCAAGCTGAAGGAACTGAAAAACATCATCATCAAGTACTATCCGGAAAAAGAGAACAACAATCTTCTGAACGCCGTCCTTTTCGACATCTTCAATTGCGAACAGGACCTTGCATCGCATTGCCAGGTAGAAGACTATATGTTTGTTCCCGCCGTAGCGCAAATAGAAAAAAGGCTGAAAGATGAACAATAATATTTCTCTGAAAATAGTTGTTGCAGAAACTTCGGTCATTGTACGAAGTGGTCTTGCGGCAGTACTCAAACGTATTCCCAATCTGAATGCGCACCCCATCGAGGTGTCGTCCCCGGAAGCATTGCAGAACTTTATACATCTGCACACTCCCGACATTGTAATCGTAAACCCTACTTTCGGCGGTTGGTTCGACCTGCCCTCTTTCAAGACAAACCATAACGGAAACAGTATCAAATACATCGCATTGGTATGTTCCGTCATCGACAATAACGCGCTGAAAGAGTATGACGAAAGCATCGCCATCTGTGACGATATCGAAATGATTACCACAAAAATCAACCGTCTTCTCCATACCGAAGAAGAAGATGAGAAGGACAGCGAACAGGAAACGCTCAGCCAACGTGAAAAGGAAATCATTACCTGCGTCGTAAAAGGCATGACCAACAAGGCGATTGCCGACAAACTGTATCTGTCTATCCATACCGTCATCACCCACCGCCGCAACATTGCACGCAAGCTGCAGATACATTCTCCCGCAGGCCTCACCATCTATGCCATTGTGAACAAGCTGGTGGAACTGAGCGATATTAAAGATACTTTATAATCCTTTCTTCCACACAGCCTGCCGGAAGAAAGAATGCAAAACCCGTTTCCCCATAGGAGAAAAACATATTGACCTGCCGCTGGAACTTCATCAGTCCGGCAGGTATCTCCGCCACATCCGCCACAAAACAAATCCCCGCTTCACGATGTCGCATCGGAAAACGGGGATCCTTTTATCTTCATAAAAGTGGTTACGTAATTATGACTAACTAATTCATTCTTTAAATCTGATGTTGCAAAGATACGGCATCGCACCCGATGCCGCAATCACCTGATATAGGTATATTAAAGAACAACAGTCATTATAAATAGGTAACGCCGCCATTCAACCATGTATTTCTGCCAGCCCTATCCCTTTGCCACCTCTTCCTTAACCGCTGCGGACAGTTGTTCCAGCGCTTTTTGCAGCACCGAACGGGGACAACCGACATTCAGCCGCATAAAGCCTTCTCCCGGTTTGCCGAACATCGTCCCGTCATTCAGGGCCAGATGAGCTTTTTCTGCAAACAGTCTTGCCAACTTCTCTTGCGGCAGGCCCAATGCCCTACAATCCAGAAAAACGAGATAAGAGGCCTGCGGGCGTATCATACCGATGCCCGGAACATGCTCTTTCAGATAATTCTCCGTAAAGTCAACATTGGCCTGTACATATCCGAGTACCTGTTCCAGCCACTCTTCACCATGCGTATAGGCAGCCGCAGCGCCAATGTAAGCAAATAAATGCCCTTCGCAGAACTCGCCCGCCTCCATAAACTCCCGGAAACGCCGACAGATATCCTCATTCACCGCTATGGCATACGAACTGCCCAATCCCGGCATATTGAAAGCCTTGCTGGGAGCCATAAAAGTAAGAGAATTCTGTGCGGCAGCCTCGGACACTGTGGCGAAAGGATGATGCTTATAAGGAGGTAAGGTAAGATCCGCGTGTATCTCGTCGGAAACGACCATAGTCCCGTTCTCTTTACAAATATCCGCTATCCGACGCAGCTCTTCGACCGTCCATACACGTCCGCCCGGATTATGGGGATTACAAAGGATAAGCAACCTGCATCCCCGGATATCCTTAGAGAAACGCTCAAAATCAATATGATAATGCCCGTCGTACAAATCGAGCGGAGAATAGACCACTTCGCGTCCCAAACGTTCGGTTACCAGGAAAAAAGGATGGTACACCGGAGTCATTACCATTACCTTGTCGCCCGGTTTGGTAAAGCATTGCAACGCAAAGGCCTGCCCGCGTACAATTCCGGGAACAAACGTCAGCATATCACGCGTAACATCCCACTGGTGGCGCTTGTGCAACCAACTGCAAATAGAGGTATACCACTCCTCACAGGCAAAAGTATATCCCAAAACTTCGTGGTCGAGACGACGGCGCAACGCATCCATCACAAAAGGCGGCGTACGGAAATCCATATCGGCCACCCACATGGGAAGCAAATCTTTACGTCCCCACACATTCTCCACGCCGTCCCATTTTACGGAGTCCGTACCGCGGCGTTCAATCACTTCATCAAAATTATACTTCATAAGGTTCAAGCTATTTTAATTGAGTTTCCGAATAAAACGACAGTCTATAAAATTATTCGCAAAAGTACGAAATATCTTTGCTTTTGAGTAAATTTGCCAACCAATTTAAAAGAGACATATATGATTAAAGCCCTGTTTTTTGACATCGACGGTACACTGGTGAGTTTCAAGACCCACCAGATTCCCGTTTCCACCATCGAAGCGCTGGAAGCCGCCAAAGCCAAAGGCATACAGATATTCATTTCTACCGGACGTCCGCGTGTCATCATCAATAACCTCGCCGCCCTGCAGGAACGGAAACTGATAGACGGCTACATCACCATGAACGGCGCCTATTGCTTTGTGGACGATACCGTTATCTACAAAAGTCCCATACCGGCAGCCGAAGTCGATGCACTGACAAGCTTCTGTCACGAACGCAATCTCCCCTGCATACTGGTGGGCGAACACGATATTTGCGTCAATCAGCCGGACGAACTCGTAACAGAGATATTCAACAGACAACTCAAAACAGACCCCATCCCACCCAAACCCTATACAGACAACCATTCGGACAAGGAGTACTACCAACTGACGCCCTTTATTGATATTGAAGAGGAACAACTCCTGCTGCCTTCCATTCCCAACTGCGAAATGGGACGCTGGCATCCGGCATTTGTAGATGTCACCGCCAAAGGAAATACCAAACAACGCGGCATCGACGAGATAATCCGGCATTTCGGCATCCGTCTGGAAGAAACGATGGCTTTCGGCGATGGTGGAAACGATATCAGCATGTTGCGTCATGCAGGCATCGGAGTGGCTATGGGTAATGCCAAAGACGATGTTAAAGCCGCAGCCGGTTATGTCACTACGAGCGTTGACGACAACGGCATAGCCAATGCACTAAAACAATACGGAATAATCGAAAGTTGAGGGTTGAAAGCCAGCTATGCATATGTCCTTCGTACCCGACACTCAGAACAAGGAGTTTCAAGATGCCTTGAACCTCATACAGTACACCCGCCAGTCTGTTTTCCTGACGGGGAAGGCGGGTACGGGAAAGTCTACCTTTCTCCGGTATATCTGCGAACATACCAAGAAGAAACACGTTGTGCTGGCTCCTACGGGAATTGCCGCCATCAATGCGGGGGGAAGCACGCTGCACAGTTTCTTCAAACTGCCGTTTTATCCTCTGCTGCCCGATGACCCCAATTTCAGCTTACAACGGGGACGCATCCACGAATTCTTTAAATACACCAAACCTCACCGCAAGCTGCTCGAAGAACTGGAGCTGGTTATCATCGACGAGATTTCCATGGTACGGGTAGATATCATCGATGCCGTCGACCGTATTTTGCGGGTTTACTCACGCAACCTCAGGGAGCCTTTCGGCGGAAAACAAATCCTGCTGGTGGGCGATGTATTCCAGTTGGAACCCGTAGTGAAAGGGGACGAACGGGAAATACTGAACCGTTTCTATCCTACCCCTTATTTCTTCTCTGCAAGAGTATTCGGACAGATAGACCTCGTGTCCATTGAACTGCAAACCGTCTACCGCCAGACCGACAAGGTATTTGTCAACGTACTGGACCATATACGGAGCAATACAGTAGGCGCTGGCGACCTGCAACTCCTCAATACCCGCTACGGTACGCAGATAGAACAGTCCGAAGCCGATATGTACATCACCCTCGCCACCCGCCGCGATAATGTGGATTATATCAATGACAAAAAACTTGCCGAGCTTCCGGGAGAACCCGTTACGTTTCATGGTGAAATCATGGGCGACTTTCCCGAAAGCAGCCTTCCCACCTCTCAGGAGCTGGTACTCAAACCGGGCGCTCAAATCATTTTCATTAAAAACGATTTCGACCGCCGGTGGGTAAACGGTACAATCGGCATTGTAAGCGGCTTCGACCCTATTGAAGAAACACTCTACATCATTACCGACGACGGCAAGGAATGTGATGTGAAACGGGAATCCTGGCGGAACATCCGCTACAAATACAACGAAGAAAAAAAACAGATTGAGGAAGAGGAATTAGGAACTTTCACCCAATATCCTGTACGACTGGCATGGGCCATCACTGTCCATAAAAGCCAGGGACTGACTTTCAGCCGGGTAGTCATCGACTTCACCGGTGGCGTATTTGCCGGTGGACAAGCATACGTGGCACTCAGCCGGTGCACATCGCTGGAAGGGATACAGCTGAAAAAGCCCGTCAGCCGCGCCGATGTATTCGTACGTCCCGAAATTGTAGGATTCGCCCAACGCTTCAACAACCGCCAGGCCATTGACCGTGCCTTGAAGCAGGCACAGGCAGATGTGCAATATGTAGCGGCAGCCAAAGCCTTCGACCAGGGAGACTTCGAGACCTTCCTCAATGAGTTCTTCAAGGCCATCCATTCCCGTTATGACATCGAGAAACCCGTAGTGCAACGTCTTATCCGCAAAAAGCTGAATATCATCAACCGGCTGAAAGCAGACAACGCCTGCCTGAAACAAGACATGGAAAAACAGCGGAAGCGCCTGCAAGACTACGCCCGCGAATATTATGCCATGGGGAACGAGTGCATCACCCAAGCCCGCGACGCCCGTGCCGCCCTTGCCAATTATGACAAAGCTTTGGAGCTTTATCCCGAATACACGGATGCCTGGGTGCGAAAAGGCGTCACCCTCTTCAACGAAAACCAATACCAGGAAGCCGAAGAATGCCTGAACCGTGCCGTACGCTTGCGCCCCGCCGAATTCAAAACCGTGTACAACCGTGGGAAGTTGCGGCTTAAACTCGGAAACATTGAAGGTGCCATAGCCGACCTGGACAAAGCCACCACCCTAAAGCCCGAACATGCCGGGGCTCACGAACTCTTCGGGGACGCTTTGATGCAAGCCGGAAAAGAGGTTGAAGCAGCCTTGCAATGGCGATTGGCGGAAGAACTCCGCAAAAAGCGCTCCTCAAAATAAAATCCATCCTTATACATTTGATTTCAAGAAACTTATTATTACTTTTGTAATATACTTTTAAACCAAGTCCGACAATATCATGCTTCTGAAACTTTATGAAAAGAACAACAACCCGGCAGATTTGCAACAAGTAATCGACATTCTGAACGACGGCGGCATCATCATCTACCCCACCGACACCATGTATGCCATCGGCTGCCACGGACTGAAGGAACGTGCGATAGAACGTATCTGCCAGCTCAAAAACACCGACCCCAAGAAGAACAACCTTTCCATCATCTGCTACGACCTGAGCAGCATCAGCGAATATGCCAAGTTCGACAACAACACGTTTAAATTAATGAAGCGCAACCTTCCGGGCGCTTTCACCTTTATCTTAAACGGCACAGTCCGTCTGCCGAAGATATTCCGCAACCGGAAAGAAGTAGGAATCCGTATGCCCGACCATCCGATAATACGGGAGCTGGCACGCCTGCTGGATGCCCCTATCATGACCGCCACACTCCCCCATAACGAAAACGAAGACATTGAATACTGCACCGACCCCGAACTGATTGATGAGAAGTTCGGCAATATCGTCGACCTGGTTATCGACGGTGGAATAGGTGGCATAGAGGGTTCCACAGTAGTGGACTGCACCGGTGGCGAGGCAGAAATCGTACGTCAGGGAAAAGGCTGGCTGGACGAAGGATAAAATTCAATCTCCGCATATTCCTCAAAAACATTTCCGGCTCTTATAATGTTTCTTTTTCAAAGAAACAACATATTCTATGAGTACAAAAGAGCAATACTGGAAATATTCATTGATTACCATCATTATCGGGTTGGGGATTATCCTCGCCAGGCAAATCACTCCCTTCTTAGGCGGTCTGTTGGGTGCATTGACCATCTATATACTGGTCAGGCGCCAGATGATTTATCTGTCCGAAAAGCGAAAGATAAAACGGAGCATAGCTGCCACTGTCATTACGGCAGAAGCCATTTTATGCTTTCTCGTTCCTCTGGCATTGGTAGTATGGCTGGCGGTAGTAAACCTGCAGAACATCAACCTTGATCCGCAGGCAGTCATTGCACCTTTTGAAGAAGCCGCCTCCATTATCAAGGCCAGAACCGGATACAATGTACTAAGCGGAAACAGCCTTTCATTCTTCATTTCATCCCTTCCACGCATCGGACAGACATTAATGGGAGGCATCAGCAGCTTCATCGTCAATATGTTTGTACTGGTATTTGTCCTCTACTTCATGCTGATAGGCGGAAAGAAAATGGAGCAATATGTCAACGAACTTCTTCCTTTCAATGAAACCAACACACAGGAGATAGTACACGAAATCAATATGATTGTCCGTTCCAATGCCATCGGCATACCTTTGCTTGCCGTAATACAAGGAGGAGTAGCCATGCTCGGCTATTGGATATTCGATGCTCCCAATATTCTGTTTTCAGGCTTTCTTACAGGTTTTGCCAGTATCATACCCATGGCAGGTACGGCATTGGTATGGATTCCCATAGCCATATACATGGCACTTATCGGCAACTGGTTCCAAGCAATCGGACTGGTCATATTCGGTTCCCTTGTCATCTCGCAACTCGATAATCTGATACGTTTCGTCATCCAAAAGAAAATGGCCGATATTCATCCGCTCATCACTGTCTTCGGAGTTGTTATCGGCCTCTCCCTTTTTGGATTTATGGGGGTCATATTCGGCCCGTTACTACTTTCCCTGTTCTTTCTCTTTGTCAATATGTTCAAAAAAGGATATCTGGACGGAGCAAAATAAATCGCTCCTAAGGTGTAAACAGAACAAAGCACCGGACTCCCCCGAAAGCCTCATAACCGACTTTGGGATGGCAGTCCGATGCCTTGCATATCAGAAGAGTCCGGCTGAATACAACGTACCTCTACGGAAAACGTTTACTTCCGGCCGGTTTCCTCATTGTATTCCGATGTTATGACGTACCGGAGTCAGGATAAACGTAAATTCATAATCAGCATAAGGCACCTGATACTCAGGGCGGGCTATGCGTCCCCAACTATCCTCGCATCCCAAACCGGCTTGAACCTTATCAATGCAGAAGTTTGTCAAATCCGCCTCTTCCACCTCCTGAGAGTGTCCCTGGCGCTTGCTCCAGCCTTCATCCAAAGATTCAATCGTATAGTGTAAAGCCGATGCGGAGAACGGAGCGGCAGCAACTGCCTCTATACCGTTACCGGCTGCATCCAGCATCTTCCACCAGCGGATATCCGTCTTTGTGCCATTCTCCTGCGGACGGATATACGGATAGAACTGCTCCGATACGCTCTGCCGATAGATACCGAGGTCGGTACAATGGTTACGGTCTGCATAGTTCTCCACCGGACCACGGCCGTAGTATTCTACAGTTTCAAAGCTGCGGGGCATAGGCATCTGCATGCCGAAACGGAAGAGGTTGGCTACTTTGGCATTCTTATCGGCAACCATCTTTTGAGTGATTTTAACAGCGCCACTGTTGTTGATAACATATGTCAGACTTAACTCCGCCGATGCTTCCGGCAGTTTATAAGCCGCGTCCACAATCACTTGTCCGTTCTCGGTGTGCTGACTGAAAGAAGTCAGTTTTATCTCCGGATTCTTCCAGACAGCATATTTACGTTGCAGGTTAGCGCCGAAATCATTGTCGGTAGGAGCACGCCAGAAGTTGGGCGTAAGCGCTTCACCTTCCTTAATCATATCCAAACCGTTCACTTCGTATTTGGTCAGGTAACCGGTATGCTTGTTGAACTCCATGCGGAAAGCCTCACCGGAGACAATAAGATAGTTGCAGTCATTCTCCTGTATCACGGGAGCGGGCACTTCCACGTTGCTCAATTCCGTGTTCTTCAAATCCATTGCAGGAGCCTGATAGGCATTCAGCGTCAATTGGTCTTTAGCGACAATATGCCCTGCCGGAAGCAGACCTTCACGTTCCTTCAATTTATAAGACACGTTAAGCAACCACTCGGCACACTGGCAGACAGTTCCCAAATCCAGTTTGACTTTAGCAGTCTGCTGCGGAGCTACATTCAGGTCATCCACACGACCGCTGCGCATCACCTTGCCGTCTTTCAGCATTTCCCACTCCAGATAACAGCCCGAAAGGTCACGGAAGAAGTTTTCGTTGAATACATTAATTTCTCCACGCTGCAAATCGGCCGGAGTTGTCCAGATATTCTGATAGATACGTCCTACCTCGTACATATGAGGATTGGGTACGCGGTCGGGACTGACAAGACCGTTGTTACAGAAATTGACATCGCTGGCATCAAAGCGGTTGAAGTCACCGCCATAGGCATAAATCATCTTACCGTTCTTACCGGTCCAACGAACGGACTGGTCTACAAAATCCCAAATGAAACCACCCTGATATTTGGGATATTTGCGAATCATATCCCAATATTCTTTGAAGCCTCCTTCCGAATTACCCATGGCATGCGCATACTCACACTGAATGAGAGGTCTGTTCATAGAATCATCCTCACAATATTTCAGACAATCGTTATATCCATAATACATCGGACAGAATATATCGGTCTTTCCTGTCTTTCCGGCCTGTTCGTATTGCACGGCACGGCTCGGGTCTTCCGCTTTCACCCAGTCATAAGCCGCTTCAAAGTTAGGCCCATAACCGGCTTCATTACCCAATGACCAGAAAATGATGCTCGGATGGTTGAAACTGCGCTGTACATTACGCTGATTACGCTCTATATGAGCTTTCTTGTAATCGGCACGTTTGGCAAGAGTGGATTCTTCATATCCCATTCCGTGAGACTCGATATTGGCTTCCGCTACCACATAAATACCATATTGATCGCACAAATCATACCACAGATTATTATCGGGATAGTGGCAGGTACGCACCGCATTCAGATTGAACTGCTTCATAAGCTGAATATCCTGAATCATACGCTCACGGGAAACAACATAACCGTAATCAGGATCCATTTCGTGACGGTTGGCTCCCTTGAACAGGACGGGCTTGCCGTTTACCAATACCTGCGCATTCTTCAGTTCAATTTTACGGAAACCCACTTTTATGGGAATAACCTCGCCACTGCCTTGCAAAGCAGCACGTAATGTATAAAGATACGGAGTTTCCGCTGTCCATTTGTGCGGATTGTCAAGGTTCATTACAGCAACCCCGTTACCGCGTACAGTTGCCGTTGCCACCTGCTTGCCTTCGGCATCCAATAGCTCCAAGGCGGTATTACCGTTACCTTTCAGACTGACTTCTACACGCAAAGAGCCGTTTTTGTAGTCAGCATCCAAATCCGGAGTGACACGGACATCCTCGATACGTTTCTTATCGCGGGCATACAGATAGCAGTCGCGTCCCACTCCGCTATAACGGAAGAAATCCTGATCTTCAAGATATGTACCGTCGCACCAGCGGAACACCTGAAAAGCTATCAGGTTCTTCTGTCCCGGTTTCAGGTAAGAGGTGAGGTCGAATTCTGCCTCCAGTTTGCTATCCTCGCTGTAACCTACATACTTGCCGTTCACCCACAGGTACATATTGGAAGTCACCGAACCGAAATGAGCTATAATGTCCTTACCTTTCCAGGTAGCAGGCACTACAATCTCCCGGCGGTATGAACCGACATGATTGTCCACAACAGGCACTTGCGGCGGATTATTCTTGAACTGATTGCGCCAGGCATAACCTACGTTCACGTAAATAGGATCTCCAAAGCCATTCAGCTCCCAAACACCGGGAACAGGCATATCGCACCAGCCTTTATCATTGAACCCCGGCTTCCAGAAATCAACGGGGCGGGCGTCTGCATCTTTCACCCAAAAGAATTTCCAAGTACCGTTTAAGGTCATAAAACGGGAAGAGTGCTCTTTAACTCCCGTCTGTGCCACTCCTTCCGATTCGTAAGCAAAATAATTGGTGTGCATCGGGGCACGGTTCACAGCATTCACTTCCGGATTCTGCCATTCGGTAAAAGACTGCGCGTTTGCCATCACAGCCAGGGCAGTAAATAATCCGGTAACAATTCGTTTTTTCATGATATCTATTATTTATTCAGGTTTGTATGCTGCAAAGATAAAAACTACAAATCAAAACCCAACCGGGTTTTAAGTCAAAAAAAAGAAAACATGGGAAATATATATGTACAAATAGCTATAGAAATAAACAGAGAACAAACAGCCAAAAGAAAATTCTGCAACTCGTCAAAAAAATTATTTCTCAGTTGTTTATCTGCAAAAACATAGTACATAATCCTATTATAAACGTACAAAAACCAGGTGAAACACCAAGGAAAACCTCGTTCCGCAATTGGGGGCTGCCGGGTTTCCAACTGGCAACCGCAGAGCCTGCAACTGGCAACCGTAGAGCCCGCAATTGGAAAACGAAGTTATATATGTAGGTTTACTACATTATACATCTATCAAAATCACAAAAACAACAAGGAATAACAACTTAAAGCAAGAAGCTTTTTTCATCATTAGCCGAAGAAAGTCGCTCTAATTTACCTATTGCATAACAGGAAAAGCGTGTACACTATACCATATTGCGGCTATGATAAAGAAAATGCAATGTTTTAACCGATATTAACGCAATTCATTATACACTACTTTCAATATTGATTATAAGGTAATTAGCATATAAAAGCGGAGAATATACCGCAAAAAACAGTGACGACAAATAGATTGTCATCACTGTCGTCACAGTTGTCATCACTCACTCTATCCCCTTTCCACAGAGAGATAGAGCGTAATTCATGCCAAGTGATGACAAAAAAGTTATCAAACAGTATTGAAACAGTAATATTGATAATGTATATATTGCTGACCTAAGCCCAAGAAGAACGGCTTCCATACGGCAGTCCTTCCGCATTTCAATATCCATTTTAATATTAAATACAAGTAAAGATGAAGAACCACTCAATCTACAAACAGAAAATATCGTATATTTGCACCCCAACCAATTTACAGGCTCATGGCAGGCATCTACATCCATATTCCCTTTTGCAAGATACGCTGCATCTATTGCGATTTCTACTCCACCACCCGCAGCGAACTGAAAAGCCGCTATATCCATGCGTTGTGCAAGGAGTTGCAGATGCGGAAAGAATATCTGAGGGGAGAGCCAGTCGAAACGATTTACTTCGGTGGCGGAACCCCCTCACAGCTTGCCGAAGAGGATTTCCGCGAAGTATTTGAAACCATCCGGAAATACTATGGAATGGAACACTGCCGGGAGATTACCCTCGAAGCTAATCCCGATGACTTGACCGAAGCCTATGCCGCCATGCTGCAAAATTTGCCTTTCAACCGCATCAGTATGGGAATACAGACTTTCGACAATTCCACTCTGAAACTGCTAAACCGCCGCCATAATGCAGCACAAGCCGTCAATGCCGTAAAGCACTGCCGCCACGCAGGCTTCAACAACATAAGCATCGACCTTATCTACGGACTGCCCGGCGAAACGGATGAACGCTGGAAACGTGATTTACAACAAGCCGTCAGCCTCAACGTAGAGCACATCTCCGCTTACCACCTGACATACGAAGAAGGCACTCGCATTTACGAGCTGCTGCAAGCGCACCGTATCCGCGAAGTAGACGAAGAAAGCAGCGTCCGTTTCTTCTCCACCCTGATAGATACGCTTGGCAGTGCCGGCTACGAGCACTATGAGATATCCAATTTCTGCCGTTCGGACATGTATTCCCGCCACAATACATCTTACTGGAAAGGAATTCCTTACTTGGGCTGTGGCCCTTCGGCACATTCATTCAATACGGATACCCGCGAATGGAATGTGGCTTCCCTGGAAAAATACATACATGCCATCGAAAACAATCAACGCTTGTCCGAACAGGAGCATTTGGACCGGACCACCTGCTATAACGAATGCATCATGACTTCCATTCGTACCCGTTGGGGAGTGCCCCTGAATGATATAGAACAGAAATTCGGCAAAGAACTGTGGCAATACTGCTTCGATATGGCACGTCCGCATCTGGACTGCGGAAATCTGGAAATATACGACAACAACCGTCTCTGTCTTAGCCGTAAAGGGATTTTTGTATCGGATGGCATTATCAGCGATTTAATGTTTGTAGAAGAATGAAAGCGTTCCACTCCATTCTACAAGCATTTCTTTTTGTATACTTATAATGCACATTCTCTATCACATTAACACATAATACCCTTTAATATTACATTTGCATTACAAAACAGAACTGTTTTTGTGCATTTTCACAATCACCAATTGATATAAATCAAGAAATGAAGGTAAAACCTGCACTTTTCTTTATTTTCATTTTTGTGTTATAAAACATAATCATACATTTGCATAGGTAAAAAGAAAAGCTAAACGCTTACAACTGTTTTCAGTAGGTATTAGATTTTTATTAGATTAGTTTTTAGGTATAACAATTAAAAAAGTAGGTATTATGAAACGTTTTGGATTAACATTAGTGGCAGCCGTATGTCTGTCTGCCAGCACATTCGCAGCAGGAAACCAGCCAACAACTGCAAGTTGGGAAGGTAACATCAATGTAAGCAAGCTGAGCAAATATTTGAAATTGTCCGCTAACCAGCAAAAAGAGGTTACCAACATTTGCGAATACTTTAACGAGCAGATGTCACGTGCCACAAACTCAAAGAAAAATCAGGAAAAGTTGCTACGTAACGCTGTTTACGGTAATCTGAAATTAATGAAAAGAACTTTGAATGAAAAGCAATATTCCGACTATGCAAAAGTTTTGAACGTTACACTGCAGAACAAAGGCATTGAAGTAAAGTAACATGTATTTCCGGCATAGGTACGGAAAACATATAAAACAGAAAAAGGATACCGGCAAATGTCCCCGGTATCCTTTTTTCTGTTTGTCAACATTGTTAGAGTAATGGACATTCAACTTCACATACCAATCATCAGCCTGCTTTCACAAACAGAAACGTTCTTGCAATTCCTTCTTAAATTTCTTCGAAACAAGTAACTCCGTAATTTTATCAAAAGGCGGGTATAGCACACACCTGTTATCCCGTATGAGCATCAGATAATCTATATTGATAATATACGATTGATGTATCTGCACAAAACACGGAGAGAACGATGTAATCTGTTCGGCAGTCATACCGCGGCGCAAAGCCAGAGGCAACTGGTCATTCAGCACGACCTCCCACTGTTTACGTTCGAAACAATAACGGAAAAATCCTATCTCGGCAGGACGCAACGCACGCATATCATTAGTTGGAGTAAAAACGATGAAAGTCTGTCCGATATGCATGGGATTTCCTACCGGAAACGATACCCGCTGCCCGGTGGTTTCAACCTGTTGGGTAAAGCGTGTCAGAATCTCTTTCAAATCCCGTTCATCGAAAGGTTTCAGCAGATAATCGAATGCCGCTTCCCGAATAGCCTGTATCATATACTTGTCGTACGCCGTATAAAATACGACCCTCATATTCCACGATACATAATCGCGTATCTCCTGCAACAGTTCCAGCCCCGTCATGTCCGGCATCTCTACATCCAAAAACAGCAAATCGGGTTGCACTTTCATAATAAGCTTCTTCCCTTTCCTACCATTCCGTGCAGTACCTTCCAAAGAGAAGCGGGCATCTTTCCACAACTCAAAGCTCAAATTTTCAAGAGCTACGTCATCATCATCTACTATAACGACTTTGTATTTGTCCATATTCCATGTTTTGGTCTGGCGAATATAAATATTTTCTCGTTTCCATACAAAACAGCAAATAGGCATTTACGAACTATTCTTCCGCAGCCCGCTCTATCAATAAAAAAAATGCCACTAAACGGTTACTCTTAAATTCTATAATCGTACTTATCCGGTAATAAAAAAGTTACTTCACAACCGGTTTCACCACTCGGCAAAGTGACATTATGTACGGATATATCAATTGCAGCCAGATTTTTCATATTCAAAATCTGGATGGTTTGCATGATGACTTTCATGCCTGTACCCGTACCTCTGTTCCGGCTCTCCGGATGGTAACCGCCGCCGTTATCCGTAATCCTGATGCAAACACCGCCTTCCCGACGATCTGCGGCAATCCACAGATTCCGCTCTCCTTCCTTGCCACGCAATGCGTGTTTCACGGAATTTTCCACCGGAATCTGTATCATCATGGAAGGTAGCCAGACCTGCTCGGGCAGTACATCTCCGGCTATTTCAATAACCGGATGGAAAGTTGCTCCGAGCGAACGGCGCTCCAAGTCGATATACGTCTTGACAAAGTCCAGTTCTTCGGCTAAGGTGACACACAACTGCTCCGCCAGCTCCAGATTTCGACGCATCAGTTTCACCAACGATACCAACTCCTGCTTTTCCTCTTCCTTGCGGTTTACCACCTCCTGATTGAGAACGTTGAATATAAAATGAGGAGACAGGCGGTTGCGGATGTTCTCAAGACGAAGTGTAGAGACCGTTCTTCGGTTTTGGGCAAGCAGCAGATCCCGCTTTTTCCTATTATAAAGAAATAGGAAAGCTGCAATCAAAAGGGCAATAACGGCAACCGCTAATGTCACGAGACGGGTCTGCCTCAATATCAGCATCTCGTTTTCCTGTTTCTGGAACAGCACTTTATGCGCCATCAAGGTAGAGTCCTGCTGATAGCGCAATGTCAAATCTGCCGTACGCATCCTTATACGCTCATTGCGAATGGAGTCGTCCAGACGTTTATTCTCTTTCAAGTAATCATACGCTTGCCTATAGTTGCCGGTTTCTTCGTAAAACTGCTGCAAATACTTGTTACGGATATGTATCATATCCGCATCTATTTCCGGCGAAGCCTTACTCATCGCCAACAATCGCCTTGCCTCCGCAAAGTCCTTGCACTGCAACGCCAGTTCTATCTTTTGAGTATCAATATAATAAAGAGCAGTAGTAGAACCGAGTTCTTCAAAGAACGGCTGGCATAACTCCAGGTATTTGACTACCGAATCGGTTTTATTCAGTTGCAGAAAGCAGTCGCTCAGGTTCAGATAGCTCAGATTAAGCGCCCAAGACATATCGGGGTAATCTTTCACAAGCTCCACTACTTTTCTAAAATAACCGATTGCCGTGGAGTAATCTCCCCGGTAATAATAAGAGTTTCCACGATTGTTCAGGTAGAAATGCTTCTCATCCGGAAACATATCCGCATAATTCTTGCCCGCAAGTTCCGAATAATAGTCGCATTGCTCGTAATCGCGCAAAGCCAGGTATCCTTGTGACAATCCGTAATAAATAGAGATTTTCTTTCTGTAAGGCATCTTCAGCGAATCGCACATCAGCAGAGCCTTTCTATACCAGAAAGCACCCATATCCGGCCTGCCCAAATGGTTGGTAGCATCAGCAAGATTTATCAGGATATCAGGAATCACCTCGAATTTTGTTCCTTTCAATCTTGTTTCATAGGCCTCCTTGAAGCAGACCGCGGCAGAATCTATATAGCCCTTTCGCGAATAGATATTACCCTTTATATTAAAACATTCGGACTGCAAATCGGCCAACCGATGCGAAAAAGGCTGTCTGCTAGCAAACGCCTCAACTTGCCGGAGCAAAAGTTGTGCGGAGTCGAAGTCGGAAGTAGCCAGACAGGTTTTCAAGGCAACAGCAAGATAATTATACCGCACCATACTATCTTTGGTCCTTTCCATTCTCTGCAATGCCTGTGCTTTCATCCAGCGCGGCGCCATCACTACGGAATCGCTGTGAGTGCTGAAAAAAGAATCGAATTCCTGCATTTCAAAAACTCTGCCACTGCCGCCTTTATAAGTACAGGCACCCGGCAATGCCACTGCCAAACATAGAAAGATTAAGATAAGAATCCTGTTTTCCTTACCAACCTGCATCGCATATACCTTATTTTACCGTCACCATAGTAGCTCCAAATCCATACTCCTGAAAGGAAGCATCCTGCGTCTTACAAGTCGGATATTTCCGTTTCAGCTCATCCAGCAACGCTTTACGAAGCACACCGTCACCCTTGCCGTGAATAAAGACTATGCGTTGTTCACGCTTATTCCTATACTGTTCCATCACCTCACGAAATTTATCCAGCTGATAGTTCAATATCTCGCTGTTACTCATGCCGCGCGTATCATCCAACAGTTCACCGATATGCAGGTCTATTTCGATGATTTCATTTTTGCCGCCCCGCTTCACGATAGTCCGGGGTCTGGACGGACCGTCTGTTGCTTTCTTTTGCATCAGAGCATCCTGTAAGTCCTCAGCCGACACATAAACCTGCCTGGCGGGAGCATCATTCCTCACTACATCGTACACCAATGCTGGAGTATCAAAGAAATCGGTAGGCTGAAAAGTATGCAACTTATAGAATTTCACCGTATCGATGCGGATTTCCACATTGGCAGCAGGCTTCATAGCGAAAGAGCGGTTGTCCTTGAACGCCACCAACTGAACAGCTACACGCTCCCGGTCGTTCAATTCCGATTTTTCAAATTCCTCTAACAAGAGTTTCGTATTCGGTTCTATCAAACCATGAGAACGGGCAGTCCACGACTTGCCCTCCGCACTCGAATAGGTATAATACATGCAGTAATTGCTATCATTCACCAAATAAGCCTCAAACGGAGTAGTGCTTACCGCCTTGATATCTTCCGGAACAAAGGCAAGATACACATTCAGCACATCTCCGCCTTTCATTTCCGGCTGACGATAAACAGATACCTGAGGTTGGACCGGACACTCTATCTGCCGTCCGGAGTCCAAAACGGAAGATACCGGCTTCGAGGCTGCCGAAGCCATACGCGCAGCCGATTGCTCCTCCGCCTTCTTCTTGGCTGCTTTGGAAGCAGGAGTAGGAATATTGTAATCATCCGTTTCAATCACCACACATTCACGCACCGGCATCGGAATGTCAAACCCGTCGGCATCTTCCACCAACACTATATCTTTTCCCCGGAATCCCGTTACAACACCGCCACCTACTTCACTGAGGAAGCGCACTTTATCTCCTATTTTCATAATTTCCATTCTGTTTTTTAATCATTATCCGGAAGATACATCGGAACCATTATAAACATACGGTTCAGACATCTTCTTTTATCTCTCGCAAAGTTAGAAATTATTTGATGATTATATACAAACATACCTTTTTTGTATTGGCAAGAAATACATTGTGTATCCATGAACCGGAATGACCTTATGACTGATATGTCATTAATTGGCTGTATATAATCCAAATCTTCCCAAATATCCGTACCTTTGCAGTCCCCTAATAAAATAAAGATATGAAAGAAGATCCCAAACATATTAGAATCAGCGAATTCAATTATCCGTTACCGGATGAGCGCATTGCCAAGTTTCCATTGCCCGTGCGTGACCAATCCAAGTTATTGCTGTATCGTCACGGCGAAGTTACCGAAGACATATTCACTTCCCTGCCTGACTATCTGCCGGCAAACAGCCTGATGATTTTCAATAATACCAAAGTTATTCAGGCGCGTCTGCACTTCCATAAAGAAACGGGAGCGCTTATCGAAGTATTCTGCCTCGAACCTGTCCAACCCAACGACTATGCCCTCAACTTCCAGCAAACGGAGCATGCCGCATGGCTCTGCATGATAGGCAATCTGAAGAAATGGAAAGAAGGTGCGCTCAAACGGGAAATAACCGTAAAAGGAAAGCCGCTTACCCTGACCGCCGAACGCGGTGCGTGCCATGGAACCAGCCATTGGGTGGATTTCCGCTGGAACAATCCGGAAATAACATTCGCCGATATTCTCGAAGTGTTCGGCGAACTACCCATCCCTCCTTATCTGAATCGGGAGACACAGGAGAGTGACAAGGAGACTTACCAGACCGTTTATTCCAAGATAAAAGGTTCGGTAGCCGCACCGACAGCCGGTCTGCACTTCACTCCACGGGTTTTGGACGCTTTGCGTGAAAAAGGGGTAGCATTGGAAGAACTGACCCTGCACGTAGGAGCCGGCACGTTCAAACCTGTCAAAAGCGAAGAGATAGAAGGGCACGAAATGCACACGGAATACATATCCGTCAATCGAAGTACGCTGGAGAAGCTGGTAGCACATGAAGGAAAAGCCATTGCGGTAGGGACAACCTCTGTACGTACACTGGAAAGCCTCTATCACATAGGCGTTACTCTGCTGCACAATCCTAACGCTACGGAAGAAGATTTGCATGTAAAACAATGGCAACCTTATGAAACGGCGCTTGAAACAGCAGCAACACCCGCTGTAGATGCTTTGCAGGCAATTATAGCCTACCTCGACCGGCATCACATGGAAACGTTGCATTCCAGCACGCAAATCATCATTGCTCCGGGATACGAATATAGAATCGTAAAAGCCATGGTTACCAACTTCCACCAGCCGCAAAGCACATTGCTACTGCTTGTCTCAGCGTTTCTGCATGGAGATTGGCGCAAGATTTACGATTATGCGCTTGCCCATGATTTCCGATTTTTGAGTTACGGTGATTCGTCTTTGCTGATACCGTAACTATTCTCGGAGAATGTAACATTTTCATCGATAAAACCAACAAAAAGCTCAGAATTAATGAATAGCGACAATAACCAGGAAATGTTTCCTCTTGTTGACGAGCAGGGAAACATCATAGGTGCAGCCACCCGCGGTGAGTGTCACAACGGAAGCAAACTGCTGCACCCCGTAATTCATCTGCATGTATTCAATTCCAAAGGAGAATTATACCTGCAAAAACGTCCCGAATGGAAAGACATACAACCCGGCAAATGGGATACCTCGGTAGGAGGACACGTAGATTTAGGCGAAAGCGTAGAAATGGCGCTGAAACGGGAAGTGCGCGAGGAATTAGGGATAACCGACTTCGCACCGGAAACTGTCACCAGCTATGTTTTTGAATCCGCTCGCGAAAAGGAGCTTGTCTTTGTGCACAAAACCGTATATGACGGAGAGATACATCCCAGCGACGAACTGGATGGCGGACGCTTCTGGAGTACAGAGGAAATTAAAGAAAATATAGGGAAAGGGATATTCACTCCCAATTTTGAGCAAGAGATAGGGAGAATCATTCAACTGTAACAACATAAAAAACACAGAAACACAAAGAAACAGAGTTTAGCTATTCTCTGCATCTTTGTGTTTCTGTGTTCTAAAGAACGGTACAATTATTTTGCCAAGTCTTCAATTACTTTCATAATCTGCTGACCGATTTCTTCGGCTGCTTCCGGCGTAGCCGCCTCGCTGTAAACGCGAATAATCGGTTCCGTGTTACTCTTGCGCAGATGTACCCATTTGTCGGGAAAGTCAATCTTTACACCGTCAATATCATTGATTTCTTCGTTCTTATAGATTTCTTTTACTTTGGCAAGGATGGCATCGACATCCGTATCCGGAGTCAGGTCTACACGGTTCTTTGCCATGAAATAGGCCGGATAAGTGGCACGCAATTCGCTAACCTTCTTACCTTCGTGCGCCAGGTGACTGAGGAACAAGGCAATACCTACCAAAGCATCGCGTCCGTAGTGACTGGCAGGATAAATAACTCCACCATTGCCTTCGCCACCGATAACAGCGCCTACCTCTTTCATCTTGGTAGTTACATTCACTTCGCCTACAGCAGAAGCGGAATATTCCTGACCGTACTTACGTGTTACGTCACGCAACGCACGGGTAGAACTCAGGTTGGAAACCGTATTGCCCGGAGTGTGCTTCAACACATAGTCGGCCACGGTAACCAGCGTATATTCTTCACCGTACATCTTACCGTCCTCACAAATCATGGCCAAACGGTCTACATCCGGGTCTACCACAAAAGCAACGTCTGCCTTACCGCCTTTCATAAGGTTCATGATGTCGCCCAAATTCTTTTCCAAAGGTTCCGGATTGTGCTGGAAATTACCGGTAGGCTCGCAGTAGAGTTTCTCCACATGCTTCACTCCGAGCTGTTCCAGCAGTTGCGGAAGAATGATGCCGCCTACGGAGTTTACACAATCAATGGCTACGCGGAAATCGGCTTTCCTGATAGCTTCCACATCCACCAGGTCAAGCGCCAACACACTGTCGATATGCTTTTGGTTATAAGTAAGGTCTTTGCGATAAGAGCCGAGCTTGTCCACTTCGGCAAAGTTGAACTCTTCAGCTTCGGCAATACGAAGCACTTCATTGCCCTCCTCCTTGTTCAGGAACTCTCCTTTCTCATTCAGAAGTTTCAAGGCATTCCATTGCTTGGGATTGTGAGAAGCAGTCAGGATGATACCTCCGCTGGCACCTTCCATGGTAACAGCCAGTTCGGTAGTCGGAGTAGAAGCCAAATCGATGTCCACTACATCCCAGCCCATACCCATGAGCGTGCCTACCACCACATTCTTTACCATCTCGCCCGAGATGCGTGCATCACGGCCTACTACAATTTTGTTGCTTTTTACTGTACACGTTTTGCGGATAAGCGTAGCGTATGCCGAAGTAAACTTCACAATGTCGAGCGGGTTCAACCCCTCGCCTGCACCACCGCCTATTGTTCCGCGGATTCCAGAGATAGATTTGATTAGAGTCATAGGTTAATTATTTAAATAAATGGTTAGTTATTTCCAGATTTGATATTTCCGGATGTCATAAAAATAAGGGTAGACATATTGCATGGCTGTCTGATGCCCCATCTTGGAAGGAACAATCAGTTTGACATGAGCCATGTCGCGAACATAAGTCAACGGGACAAGCCAGCCTGCCGGAACTGTCGGTGAGGAATAATAAGTCATCATATATCCCTGCAGGAATGTACCTGCAATGGACGAAGAAGTCACCGCATAGCGGAATGCATCTACGGTTTCCACCGCATTCAGGTTGGACAATGTGGTATCTTTGTCAAGAATGCTATATTCCATAAAACGCACCAGCACTTCATCGTTGTTTTTCACAGTGTCGGCTGCATTTTCAGAGCCTTTATCCACTATCTGCATGTACACTCCGCTGGCAAGCTGCACATACTCATTCTCCTCGACGTTGGTAGTAGAATCCTGCGCATAAAATTCGCTTTGAGAGATGACCTTGATGCCTTCCTTTTTGATAAAGTCATTTATACCGTCTTTTTCCTCATCAAGCATTTCCGCATAGGTCTTGCCGTCATCACACGCCTGAAAACCCAAGCCGAATGCCAGTAAGGATAAAAAGAATAAAGTAAGTTTCTTCATTTCTGTTATTTAGTAATTTCGTACAAAAATATCTGATTTACCCGAAAGTTAAAAGTTGCAAGTAGAAAGTTCGTATCTTTTAACCTTTACAACCGCTGTTTTTTTATCCTTTGGCATTAAGCAGCGGTTTGAATTTTTCCAATGCAAGTTCCAGCACTTTTTTAGCCTCTTCCAATGTACCGTAAAATTCTCCGCCGGAAGCATTTAAATGCCCGCCGCCGTTAAAGAATTCTGTAGCCAGCCGGTTGCATGGGAAACTGCCTACCGAACGCAGGGATACCTTTATCATCGGCTTTTCCGTATCTTCACGCAGGAAGCAGGAGAAAACGACATTTTTAATGCTCAACGGTATGTTTACAAACCCTTCGCTATCGCCACGGATATAATTGAAATTGCCTTGTTCCTTCTTAGTCAGCGTAATCAGGGCGGCACGATGTTCCGGATAGACTTTCATCTGCGACAGCACATGCCCCATAAGACGCAGACGGCTTTCGGAATAGGTGTTGTACACTTTCCGGTAAATCTCATCCTTGTCGATACCTTTCGAAAGCAGCTCACTGATTATAAAATAAATTTCACGGTTATTGGAGTTGTACGTAAAGCCACCCGTATCGGTCATCATACCGGTATAGATACATTCAGCTCCCTCTTTGGTGATGTCACTGAAATAGCCCATGCGGCAAATCAGGCGGAACACCAGCTCGGAAGTCGAGGATATTTCGGGATGGGAAATGATGATTCTGCAAAAGTCTTCAGGATTCAAATGGTGGTCTACCAATATCTTCCGCGCAGGAGAAGCCAACACGGCGTCTGCCATAGCATCGATACGGCTGATAGCGTTGAAATCGAGGCAACAGATGACATCGGCTTCCGCTATCAATTTGTCGGCAAACTCTTTATAACGGTCGTACAGAAGTATATCCTTGCTGCCGGGCATCCATTTCAGGAAATCGGGAAAAGCATTGGGAACAATGACAGTCGCATCCTTGTCCTGCGTATTAAGAAAATGCCACAACCCCAGAGAAGAGCCTACTGCATCTCCGTCGGGAGCCACATGGGCAACAATAACTATTTTATCCGCACGTTCCAGCCACTTGGCAAAGTGGTCTATTTTAGATTGATCTATTACTTTGGTCAACATATAGTTACTCGCTATTTTACAGTTTACGTTGCATATCCGGAACAACTTCGTCTCACCTGCAACAAAAGAAAGGGCAAAAGTACGAAAAAGTTTATGATTTATAATAATATGTGCACAGAACCTTTTTCGGAAAGAGGAAGATAAGGAATTCCCAACCGGATACAATCGCTGATAATCCTCTCCCGATAGTATTCGGAAAGAGATGCGTCAATCACTACCGTACCTACTTCAAACAAGGAAACGAGTTCCTGCATATCTCCCTTATAACCGTGAGAAACATACAGATAATCAATAGAAACAGGCACATCGGATATCTTGTTGCCCCAACGGTCGTCGTACAACAGACAGATGCGTTTCCCTGCATAAAAAACGGTTTTGTTACGGACTGAAATTTCAGGAAGCAAACAATCTCCCTCAATCACGTCAGGGCGTTCCAGGCGCAAACGGCTCCAGTAGGAAGAAAGCGAACGTTCCAACCGGGTGACATCGGGCAGCGTATCGGCGCAGACCAGCCATGAAGTGGAGTTATCTGCCAGACAATGCACTGCCGGACAGCCACGGACATTATAAAAAACAATGCTGCGCCGGGGAGCATCTGTGATAAACGCATACGAATGATAGGAGACGCATAGCAGCAGGGCTGACAAAGCGATATATACATTCGCTGCCGTACGCCTCATCCAAACACGGCAGAACAACAACAGGCAACAATAAAACAGGAAGACATCCCATATATCGACCCAAATCCGGTCTATGGAAGCCAAAGGGAGCTGTTCTATCCAACGGAGCAAAGCATTCTGCATCCTTAGCGGTATTTCTACCACATCGGCAAAGAGCTGTTGCAAGACAGGAAAAGGAGTCAGGACAAGCAATATAACAGCCGCATACACAATCAACGAAACCAACGGGATTACCAACAAATTAGTCAAGAGGAAGTGTGTGGAAAAGCGTGAAAAATAAAGCATTACCAACGGAGCCGTTCCTATCTGGGCGGCAACGGAAACAGTAACCAGCCCCCACGCCTTACGCAAAAGGCGGTTCTTCACCGATAACAACCCGTACAGCCCGGGTTGTAACAGTACAATAGCTGCAACAGCCGAAAAAGACAACTGAAACCCCACATCGAACAGCCACACGGGGTTAAACAGCAGCATCAGGAAAGCCGTAACCCCCAATGTATTCAAAGTAAGCTTCCGGCAGGCAGGTATCAGCATGGAGAGTAATCCAAATGAGCACATGACAACCGCACGTACCACGGAAGAAGACAACCCTGTAAGGAAAGCAAATCCCCACAACAAGAGGATTACAGACAGAAACAAAAACGGCTTTAAAAACCGCCACCTAATCCACAAAGGAGACAGGACAAACAGCAACAGGGCGGAAATAAAGCCGATATGCAGCCCGGAAAGTGCCAGTACATGGCTGGCTCCGGCAACCGAATACGTCTCTACGATACTCTCACTCAGCTCTTCTTTGTCTCCTATTGTAAGCGCAGAGAGTACCGCCAATTCATCTCCCCGAAACCCCATATCCCGATATAAAGCAACCAGCCTGCTCCGGCACTCCAAAGCCTGCTGACGAAAAGCGAGAGTGCTGTCGCAACCAATCGCACACCAATGTCCGGCATGTACATACGCTGTTCCGCTTATCCCTTTCCGAAGAAGATAACGGGCGTAATCGAACTCATCCGGATTACCGTTATTGGCAGGTGGAGACAAACGGGTGCACACCAGCAGTTCATCCCCTCTTTTCAAGGAATATGCCGCCGTATCTTTAGGAAAATAAAACAAAAAACTCTTTTCTGAAAAGTTATATAAAAATGTATCTTTCAACACTTCTCCCCGCAAAGCAACGCGAAATAAAATGCTGTTTTTCTTGATTTCCGGCTTTGTCGTAAGAGTAATCCGGTAAGTGAAAGGTTTTTCCGTATTCGGGAATATATATTCGGCTTGCTTCAACTGCACGCTCACTAAAGTCCACCCCAATACAAAACACGCCAAAAACACGACAGCCCCATATAGCTTGCAAAGAACATAATACTTACGGCCAAGAATATATGTCCCTATCAACAGCAGTATGACAGCTATCCACCAACCGGCGGACAGTATGCAAGGACATTTATCCCCATATACTATTCCACCAACCAACGGCATCAACAGTCGCAGGAAAGGATACCGTTGCAAGTTGTCTGTTATCAATAAATATTACAGATTTTTCAAAGCACGGATTGCTTCTGTAGGGTCGGGAGCAGAAAATACGGCATTGCCGGCAACCAAGGCATCGGCTCCTGCATCTACCAGACGGGAGCCTGTATCCAGATTGACACCGCCGTCGACCTCTATCAAGGCTTCCGAACCGGTCACTGTTATCAGTTCGCGTAACTCACGTACCTTATCAACAGTATGTTCTATAAATTTCTGACCGCCGAATCCCGGATTCACCCCCATTATCAACACCATATAGACATCGTTGATAATATCTCTCAGCATAGATACCGGAGTAGCCGGATTGATAGTAACCGCCGGCAACATTCCCGCTTCGCGGATTTGCTGCACTACCCTATGCAAATGCGGGCATGCCTCATAATGCACGTTCATTATACGTGCCCCCAACGCCTTTACTTCCGGAATGAACTTTTCCGGCTGTACAATCATCAGATGCACATCCAAAGGCTTCTCGGCAAGCTTTGCCACATACTTCAATACCGGAAAACCGAAAGATATGTTGGGAACAAACACGCCGTCCATTATATCGACGTGTACCCAGTCGGCTTCACTACCGTTAATCATTTCAATATCATTTGCCAGGTATGCAAAGTTGGCAGACAATATGGAAGGGGATATTATAGGTTTCATAACAGTTACATTCTAATAGGTTACACGAATTTACAACAGACAAATGTACAAAAAGATTTCGGATAAACGCTTAATGCACCCGACATTCTCCGGTCAGTTTAAATCCGCGCAACAACTCATCCGTTTTCAGGCGTTTTTTGCCGGGAAGCTGCAAAGCACGCACACCAATCCAACCGTCTGTACCGGCTATGCGAATATACGTCTTACCATCGGTCTGCAAAGTTCCGGGAGCGGATTCATGCGGATGCTCTATCTTCTCTGTTTCAAAGATTTTCAGAACCACCGTCGTTCCGTCGGGCTGTACCAATTCTGTCCACGCAGCCGGATAGGGAGACAAACCACGGATAAAATCATAAATCCGCTTGACAGGCTGGTTCCAGTCGATGCGACAAGTATCCTTGAATATTTTGGGAGCCGGACGCAGTTCGCCCACTACAGCCATTTCTTCCTGCGGAACGGATTTCACCGTATCTGCAAGAATGGCATCCACAGTCTCCGTAACCAGACGTCCGCCAAGCATCATCAACTTATCGTGTACAATACCTACATTGTCCGTATCCGCAATCGGCACACGAACCTGTTGGATAACCTCTCCCGTATCTATCTCATGTTTCAGGAAAAAAGTTGTGATGCCCGTTTCCGTATCACCGTTAATCACCGCCCAATTGATAGGTGCAGCTCCACGATACTGCGGCAGCAACGACGCATGCAGATTGAAAGTTCCCAGACGCGGCATATTCCAAACCACTTCCGGCAACATTCTGAAAGCAACCACAATCTGCAAATCGGCATTCCAGGCACGCAAAGCCTCGACAAACGCTTCATCTTTCAATCTTTCCGGCTGGAGAAGCGGCAGGTCATGCTCCAGCGCATACTGTTTTACCGGAGAGAATTGCACCTTATGTCCACGTCCAGCCGGCTTGTCGGGCATCGTGATTACCCCTACTATATTATATCCGCCTTCTACGAGGCAGCGCAAGGGCTCCACCGCAAATTCAGGAGTCCCCATATATACAATCCGTAAATCTTCTTTCTTCATAATCATCTCTTTTAATCTTCCGAGAAATGTACCAATACCTGACGGTACGAGTTAAATATCTTTGATTTGGACACGAAACCGAGATACTTGCCTTCTCCGTCCACCACCGGCAGGTTCCATGCTTTCGTATCGTCAAAAGTGCGCATCACCTGTTCCATGCTGTCCGTATCATAAAGGCGCGCCGGAGCTGAAGTCATCAGTTTGCCTACCGTAAAACGATGATACAGTTCCTGCCGGAACATGATATTGCGTATGTCGTCCAGCAGGACAATACCAATCAGCTTGCCCTCATTGTCCGTCACCGGAAATATGTTGCGGTGTGAGGCGGAGATGGCTTTCACTAACTCGGCAAGGTCCATTTCCGGGTGTACTGCGACAAAGTCTTTCTCTACCACATTCTCCACTTTCATCAGCGTCAACACCGCTTTATCCTTATGGTGTGTCAGCAACTCACCTTTCTTTGCCAGACGCATGGAGTAGATACTGTGCGGTTCGAAAACGATAATCGTCAGATAAGAGCTGACCGCGACTATCATCAACGGCAAGAACAAGTCGTATCCTCCCGTAAGCTCGGCAATCAGGAACACTCCCGTAAGCGGAGCGTGCATAACACCGCTCATTACTCCCGCCATGCCCAGCAAGGCAAAGTTCTTTTCGGGCAGGTAGGCAGTCATCTCAAAATCATTGCTGAAATGGGAAAAAACAAATCCGGCGATACACCCCAAATACAGAGAAGGCGCAAAAATACCACCGCAACCACCACCGCCATTCGTTGCGCTCGAAGCGAAAACCTTAAACAGGATTATCAATATCAGATACAGCAGCAGCAAGTGGCTGTGTCCGTAGAAGAAAGAGTTATTCATCACCGTATCCCACTCAACATTACTTGTACCGTTGAGCAGTAATTCTATCGTATCGTACCCTTCACCGTAAAGCGGCGGGAAAAGGAATATCAGAATACTCAACATAGCGCCGCCCACCAGCAGTTTCTTATAAGGCAGTTTCAGTTTACCGAACATTCCTTCCACCGAATTCATGGCACGGGTAAAGTAGAGGGAAACCAGTCCGCAGAAAATACCCAGCATGATCACATAAGGGATACGCTCCAATTCAAAAGCCTGGTCAAGATGGAACTTAAACATGGCTTCCGTGCCCGTCACGATATAAGAAACGGTTGCCGCCGTCACCGCCGAAATCAGTAACGGAAGCAGCGAAGACATCGTAAGGTCTATCATAAGCACCTCTAACGTAAAAACAAGCCCCGCTATCGGAGCTTTGAAAATACCTGCCACGGCCCCGGCAGCGCCACATCCCACCAACAGCATCAACGTGCGGTGCTCCATTTTGAACAGGCTGCCCAAGTTGGAGCCGATGGCCGAACCGGTAAGCACAATCGGCGCCTCTGCCCCGACCGAACCGCCGAACCCGATTGTTATGGAACTGGCAATAATGGATGACCACGTGTTATGACGTTTGATACGTCCCTGCCTGCGGGATATGGCATATAGAATTTTCGTAACTCCATGACTGATATCATCCTTTACGACATAGCGTACAAACAACCCGGCCAAAAAGATTCCCACCACCGGATATATCAGATACTGGTAATTAGCCTCTGTTGTGTCGAAATTCTCCGTAAGAAAATTTTGTATCCAATGTATCAACAGTTTCAATATCAATGCGGCAAATGCCGTAAAGATACCGACCAGAAAGCTAAGAACCAGGATAAACCGTTTCTCCTTGACATTCTTCTCACGCCAAATGATAAAGCGTTGCAACCAACTTCTCTCTTCTCCAATCATTTTCTTTATTCACGGATTATTTTAATCACTCCGCCTTTATCCAACTTGATAATGCTGGATGGCTTCGGATTACTTATCTCTTCCTGCCGGTAGCCCACGATATAATCCACCGCTGACTTTACCTCCTCACTTATTTCGCTGAAGTTCTTCGGCGAAGGCTGCCCGCTGATATTGGCTGAAGTAGAAACAATTGCCTTACGGAACTGCTGGCAAAGACGCTTTGAGAAATCTTCATTTGTCACTCTGATTCCCACGCTTCCGTCTTCCGCCAGCAAATTTGCCGCCAGATTACGCGCTCCCGAATAAATAATAGTCAACGGTTTGTCTGCCAAGTCTATCAAATCCCACGCCACCTCCGGAACATCCCGGACATAGAAATCCACTTTTACGGAAGAATCCACCAACACCAGCATCGCTTTGCTGTCCTGACGCTGCTTTATTTCATATACACGGCGCACCGCATCTTCGTTGGTAGCGTCACAACCAATACCCCAAATGGTATCGGTGGGGTACAGAATCACCCCGCCTTCCCTCATTACCTGGCAGGCTTTTTTAATGTCTTCTATCATTTCTTACTCTATAAATACAGTGATTAACATGCAAAAATAGTAAATTCGCACCGATTACAAACAAAGTTTAGGAGAAAACAATGGAAGATATTAAATTTAACCACACACTACCCATACAGCTACGTTTCAATGACGTTGATAAATTCGGTCACGTCAACAACACCGTCTATTTTTCCTTTTACGATTTAGGCAAGACAGAATATTTTGCTTCCGTATGCCCGCATGTCGACTGGCAGAAAGACGGAATTGTCGTAGTCCATATAGAAGCTGATTTTCTTGCACAGATTTACGGTTCCGACCACATTGCCGTACAGACCGCCGTGACCCAAATAGGCACGAAGAGTTTTCATCTTGCGCAACGTGTCATAGATATCGAGACGCAGGAAGTAAAATGTATATGCACTTCCGTCATGGTAGCTTACGACCTCAGCAAGCACGAATCCAAACCGCTGACAGAAGAGTGGATAGAAGCTATCTGCAAATACGAGGGGCGGGATTTACGAAAAAAATAAAGATTGGCAAAATAACTTTATCGAAAACAAAACTAATACTTTTTTTTCTACATTTGCATAGTTAAGGAACGTATAATTTATGATTCGATTAATACTGCTAAGCGATTTCACTGAATCTTTCTCCTATAATCTACTGAAAGGAGTATTGATGTACGCAAACAGCCACGAACCGTGGGTGGTGTGCCGAATGCCGCTTTCCTATAAACAAACCTATGGCATAAAGGGAGTGCTGAAGTGGGCAAAAACGTGGCATGCAGATGCTATTATCGGCAGATTCGACAACGACGACAATGTAGAGATTTTCCGTGAAAATGGAATTATTGCCATAGCACAAGATTACAAAGCAAGATTCAGTAATATTCCAAACATCACTGGAGATTATTACAAAACTGGCAGGATGGCAGCGGAATTCTTTCTAAGAAAAGGGTATCAAAATTTTGCTTTCTATGGCTATCGAGATACGGTTTGGTCACAAGAGCGTTGCGAAGGTTTCTATAAATGTATAGCCGAACATGGTTTTGGTAATTGTTTCCAATCATATCAAGAGCAATCTCTCGATGATCTTTGGTTTTATGAAGCTCCTCCTTTACTCAAATGGTTGCAATCGCTCCCCCTGCCTACGGCACTCTTTGCTTGTGATGATAATCAAGGTAATCGCATTACTGAATTATGTAAAGTAAATAATATCAGAGTACCCGACAAGATAGCAATATTGGGTGTGGATAATGACGAAATTATATGTAACTTATCTGATCCTCCTTTATCCAGCATAAGCCACAATATTGTAAGAGGCGGATTTGAGGCAGCAGAACTCATCGTACGCCTACTGAACGAAGAGAAAGTCAACTATCAAGATGTAGTACTGCAACCCATAAATATTATAAACAGACTTTCAACCGATTTTTATTCTACTACTGATACGCATATCCAAACAGTTTTGAAATATATCAATAAGCACCTGACTGAACATATCACCGTATCAGATCTCGTAAAACAAGTCCCCTTGTCACGTAGGTTACTAGAGATTCGTTTCAAAGGAGTTACCCAACAGTCCATTCAAAAATACATATTTTCTCTAAAAATAGAAAGGTTTGCTCAACTGCTACTTACCAGCAATGCTCCTATCTCAACCGTAGCGGAATCTGTAGGAATAAACAATCTAAAAAATTTGTCACGCCAATTCAAGGCTCTAAAGAATATTTCTCCCTATGAATACAGAAAAAGGCATCAAATAATGTCCGACTGCTATTACCAAGCTAAAGACTGCAGTTCTATTCATTTTTTAGGCAATTAGCTTGTGTAATTTTCCACGAAACATACGCAAACGAGATAAATAAATGTAAATCATATAATTACATTTTAAACGTATCTATTTTTGTATTCTCATAATCTGAATGAAATAGCAGTTATAGTTGACAATACATTAAAAAAGACGTCATGCTTTTCTTATTGTTTAATGGCATGAAAAAAGCAAAATACCGGTTCTCAAACAAATGCTCCATACCAGGATTGTACGATGAACGGCACCACCCGGTACGGAGAAAAAAATTCTAATCCGGCAAAAACAGCATCTCGGCCGGAATGGGAGTTTCGGGAATATCTCGTCCTAAAAATCCGACCTCCAGTTCCTGCCCCATATAATTTTCAAAATACAATAAATGCAATGCATGATAACCTTTCTCAAGAGCAACCTTACCTTCGGCACGACGAACACTATGTCCACCATCATTATCAACTATCAGCTTATCATCAATATAAAGCTTAGAACCATCATCCGAAATGGTATAGAAGCGATATACGCCTCTTTTGGAAATGTAAATCAAAGTACGGAATTCATAGGCAAAGTGATCAGCAATGGCAGCATCCTTTATCAAAAAGTTCTTCATAATACCTTTCTTTACTTTCAAACAAGAAGTAATGTCAGCCACTCGTTTACATTGACCTTCATAATAAGTATAAGCTACCCCTTGTTTAGGTGATGCTACATTCATTGCCGGAAAATAATTCATCACCCGTTCCTCATCTGAATTTAATCCGGAGGGATAGTAATAGATCGCCTCACGACCTGAAAGCGTAGCAATCCAAGTATCAAACTTAAATTCACCTTCATACAGTTCAATGATACGTGCACCTCTAATCAATTCTCCGTAAGCATCCGCACCAGTCACCCGACCATATCCAAGCAATATTCTTTTATTAATACCAACATAATCATTATCATGGTCGTGACCGGCGAATACCCCCATTACATCTTTCCTATCAAGAAACGAAGCAAATATACCAGAATTGACCTTTGAAGAAGCAACTCCACCTTCTCTATCATTACCAAATGTCTTACCATCACCTATCAGTTCATTATATTCTAATAAAGGTATGTGAAAGAATGCCAATGAAGGTAAAGGACGTCCATTATTACAAGAAGCAAAATGAGCACTTTGTTTACGATACCATGCTATTTGGTCGAAATGTATCCAATCGTAAACTCCATAAAGTTTGTCAGGCTGATAATCATTAGAGTCTATACAATAAAGCACTGATTCTACCTTTTTCTTTGTCATCGAATCAAAAATCGGTATCACACAATTACCACACCCCATAACATCTCCAGGCCCCTTCGTTCCAACATAGTATGGAGATTTTTGCAACAAATCATAAATGCTATCCTTAGCCATGTGCTCCGCATCATGGTTACCCATAGTTACAACAAATGGCACTTTGGCATTATTAAATATTTCTACAACCGACATCCAGCCATTAATTGCAGGGGCTTCTGTCACTATGTCTCCAGTCAATATGGCAATATCCGGATTTTCGGATTTCAGTATCGTACGAATAGTTCTTTCCGTTTCAGCACACTTCGGTGAACCTGATGTCCAATGTAAGTCTGTGAACTGAACTATTTTAAACTTTCCATTTTGAAAAGACAATTGCCGTTGTGCAAAAAGCATTGATGGGATAACTCCCCATAACACTAACAAAAGAATTGATATTTTCTTCATAAGAATCTAATTGATTAGTTTATTTCTATTTCATCTATCGCCAATCTGCTTTGTTCTCCTTCATTGAAATATCCTTTTGGACATAAGCCCCCACTCAACAAGTCCAAGCGTACAAATGTAGCTTCCACTTCAGGAAATGAAAGAGAAGCAGGAAAGCGAGTGCTTTCCGTCAACGTAAAATCATATGATAAAACTTTATTACCTACTCCAAAAAAGTTTTTCCCGTCTGCCGAAACGGAAACACTCATTGCCTTTGCCGGCCAAATCATATTCCAAGGACGCCATAAGGAAGCAAAAGCTACTTGTTTTATTCTTTGCGTACCTTTCAACTCCACCACAATCTGTACACTATCCTGAGAGAAGCTTACCCATCTACGCATGTCTTGAGCATATCCACAATATCCGTCAGTCAATCCAAAGCTTTCATCCAAATGTTCCCACTCTGTTTTAGGAACACACTTGCAATCACATCCAGTGGCCTTGTTTATGGCAAATTCTTTATGAGTCACCCTACCCATAGATTTGCCTTCCTTATAAACGGCTGCGTAAATAACTGCATCTTTACTCAACAATATTGGTGACTTGTACAGAGAAGAAGAAGCCGTTATCACAGAATCATTAATCGCATAGTGTATCTCCGCATCCGGACAAAAAGAAGATAAAGCCACTTCATAGGTCTCATGATTCTCATTCCACACTCCCGCATAATTCACTTCATAAAAATTGCGGCAAGAATTCACCTGACAATAGTCCAACCGTTTGAACTCCTTATCCAACCTGCGAGTAAAAAACACAAAATCTTTATATTCAGGTTGCGTCCACTGCACTTCGGACATAGCCAACAAACGAGGAAAAGCCATATATTCAAATGCTTCAGGAGTTTGAATATATTCTCCCCAAATATTCGCCTGCGTACCTATTATATAAGACTGCTCTTCGGTAGTCAATCCAGCTGGTAGTGGGTTATAAAAATATACACTATCCAACGGAAGGAAACCACCTATCGCCAGTGGAGCATATTCTGGGCTCTCTTGATAATAATCTATATAGCATCGTTTACTCGGTGTCATAATAACCTTATGCTTTTGACGGGCCGCTATAATACCACCTTCTTCACCACGCCACGACATAACAGTAGCATTAGGAGCAAGCCCGCCTTCCAATATCTCATCCCAACCGATAATATCACGCCCCCTGCTGTTAACAAATTGTTCAATCTTATGAATAAACCAACTTTGTAAAGCTTCTTCATCTGGTAGTCCCTCTTTCTTCATCAGAGTTTGACAATGAATACACTTTTTCCAAGCTTTCTTAGGACATTCATCACCTCCAATATGAATGTAATGACTAGGAAAGAGTTCCATAACTTCCACCAATACATTTTCCAAGAAATCAAACGTATGCTCCTTAGGACAATAGACTTCATCAAAAACATCAAAGTAATCGCGTACCACATAATCTTTTCTCAACCCACAAGAAAGCTCTGGATATGACGCCAATGCAGCAGAAGCATGTCCCGGCATTTCTATCTCAGGAATTACTGTTATAAAACGGTCAGAAGCATACTTAACAACCTCTCTAATTTCTTCTTGTGTATAATATCCCGCTTGTTTTTTTCCGTCAAACCGCCGTGGGTAATAATAATCAGAATGTCCTACTTGAGTTTGACTACGATGCGACCCCACCTCTACCAACTTCGGATATTTTTTTATCTCAATTCTCCAACCTTGATCGTCAGTCAAATGAAAATGAAATTTATTCAACTTATAGAAAGCCATCAAATCAAGAAACTTCAGTACCTCTTCTTTGGGAAGGAAATTACGACCAACATCCATCAAAGCACCACGATAAGGAAAACGAGGAGCATCCTTAATACTGACAATTGGAATTTCAATACGTCCCTCATACCTACGATCGGAAGCATAGATTTCTGCCGGCATCAATTGCAATAAAGATTGAACACCATAAAACAGTCCTGCTGCAGTTTCGTTAGAACAAATCCGTATAGCATCGGAAGCCACCTCCAATGTATAAGCCTCATCTTTTAGAGAATTATCAATTAACAGATAAATATCGGCCTTCTCTGTTGGAGAAACAGCTCTTAATGTTACCTGTGTGTTCTTCAAAAAGTTCTCTAAATAACGAAAAACTTTCATTTCATTCTCTCCGGAAGACACAGCCACAGTTTTCTCCCCTTGCAAAAAATACTTTCCTCGGGATAGAGTTATATCATTGGGCATCGGTATGATACCATAGTTTTCTACAGATTCCTTGCTTCCGCTGCCACATGAAAAGAGAGCCAATGAGATGGCAGTAAACACCCCCCAAATATATTTCATAACGTTTGTAATAAAAGGTTAGGATATGTCTGAACTACTTTAAGGATTAGCTCGCCAAACAGCGTGTTTGCCCAAGCAAACCAAGGACGTGTGAAATCAGCTGCATTTTCCGCATTAAAAGACTCATGCATAAAACCTGTTTCACCGTCCGTATCGCGCAGTTGCTTCAAACAACTGCGTATTTCTTCCTCATCATCAGTCGTAAAAGCTTTCATTATGATACTCATTGGCCAAATATAGTTCAACCCTACATGTGGACCGCCTATTCCTTCTCCAGCTTTTCCTTTAAAAAAATAAGGATTATTATCGCTCCATATCAATTTACGAGTATTTTGGTAAACTGCATCCTTGAAAGAACAATATCCCAAATAAGGAGCAGACAACAGACTGGGAATATTAGCATCATCCATACAAAGCACATTGCCAAACCCATCCACTTCAAAAGCATAAACCCGCCCACAAATAGGATGGTTAAACGTACCATACCTGCGAATTGCGGCATCTACTTCATCAGCTAAAGCTATACATTCTTTAGCAAAATCTATATGATTATAGACTGTATGTTCTATTTCAGACAATTGCCGCAACGACACAACAGCAAACATATTGGAAGGGATGAGAAAACCAAATTGAGTAGCATCATCCGAAGGGCGAAACGAAGAAACGATCAGTCCAACTGGCTTAACTGGTGCACCCCAACCATTATTGATTTGCGAGTCTGTAGGACGATCACAATCGCGCGAGAAACTATAAGTGCCGATTCCTTGTTTACGCTGCTGTTCCTTAAAAGTACGGACTACCAATTTCATAGCCTCGTGCCAATCTGCACTAAAGATAGACGTATCTTTAGTCAATGTCCAATACTGGTAAGCCAATCGAATGGGATAACATAGAGAATCGATCTCCCACTTACGTTCATGCAACTCTTTCACCATATGCTGTGTATGATCAGTTTCCCAATAACTACCCAATGGACCATCATTGAAAGCATTAGCATAAGGGTCTATCAGTATACATTCTGTCTGCCTGTTAATAAGTCCGGCTATCAAAAACTGCAAATCCCTATCGTCTTTCATCAACGGCAAATAAGGCCACACCTGCGCGGAAGAATCACGCAACCACATAGCGTCAATGTCACCAGTTATGATAAACGTATCCGGACGGTCGTTTTTCATCTTATATCTGACAGTAGTATCAAGTGTATTGGGAAAACAATTTTCAAACATCCACCGCAGTTTTTCATCTTTTATCTTTGGCTTTACTTCTTTAATGATTACCTCTACAGCTCTTGATACAAAACGCCTTTTGTCTATTGAAGGACGCAAGGAAACGAATTTCGTTTCTGATTCCCTGAAAGCGGCAAACGACAAAGATGGACGGACGGACATAGCAGCCAAAGCTAATCCTCCCATCTTCAGGAAATGACGTCGTGACATATTCTTTTTCATAGATTATCTTTTTAATAAGTGTGTTTACCAGGAAGCACAGTAATTTTCTTCTCTTTTTCACCATAAAGTACGAACAATTCAAAGCCAATATTCGTATCTACCGTAATGTGCGGTTCATCATTGACAGAACGGCGTGCTTCCGCCTTTAAACTGATAATACCTTCTGGTCCGAAAGGATAACGTTCTATTCCATTGGCCTCTGTCAGGTTCATGTCCCAAACAATTTGCTGTTTGGAGTAATCTCCCCGAATACCTATTATAAACTCTATCAGTTCGGCAATAGGTGGAAGTCCTGACCAACCGACAAATTCCTTTCTAGCCATAAATCCAGGCTCTGCATTCTCCGGAGAATAGTATTCCCAAAATGTACCCGTATTCTTATATACCTCAAGTACTTCATTATAATGGTTCAAAGCTATTTCACGGGCTAACTTACGATAACCTTTCTTCACAAGACCTTGTATCACCATGTAGTTGGTACCCGGCCAGATGCCACCTTGCCAATAGCGACCGTTTTCCTTATACTTAGGATGGTCTGCCGACAAAGAAGGAACACGGAACTTGCGGTTAAAAGTTTCCGAATTATCCAATTCTTTTACCATACGGTTTAGTTGTATTGTATCTAACACATTGGTAAATAGCGCCCAATAAGCACCTATACCTTTGGTTTTGCAAAGAGTGCCATCAGCATATTGGTCATACAAAAATCCAGTCTTTTCATCCCAAAGATTATCATGAATATACTTTCCCAGCATCTTAGCTTCGTCTTCAAATTCTTCTATCTCTTGCCAGCGTTCTAAATAAAATCCCATTTCAAGTAATAAATTTGCAATGAACAATTGCTGAAGATTAGTATCTAACCAAACCATATGTCCATGACTATAAATAGGGCTATATCCGTTCGGAACCCGCGGCATATTATCCATACCTGTCCCCCATCCACTCGACCAATAAGTACCATTACGCCATGTACGGTTAAGTCTCAGCCACTTATAATATGAACAAAGTACGGGAAAAACTTTATGCAGACGCTCCATATCTCCAAACTGATGGTAATAAACCATTTCACACCAAGGCATCAAATTAGGTCCAGTGCTTACCGGATCATATCGTTCGAAACAATCCGCTCCATCTGCTTTAATTTCTCGGCAGATAAAACCGTCAGGATGTTGTTTGGCATAAAAGTTATCTAACGTGCGCTGAAAAGGGAAAAAACGTGTACCATACCGTGCAAACATCAGTATGAAAGAAGAATCCCACATGAAGATATTACCATTGTAAGCAGTATCCAAATAACTTGATACAAAACCCGAACCGGACTGTGGCTTACGAATATTTCCGACTGCTATTTCCCATGCCCTCCAATACATTTCCATTTCTTTTCCATGCCCATCCCAAATCGGACTGGGAAGTATCTGCCGAGCTTCTTCAAAACTCTTCGGTTCGATAACCTCGGGTTTGGCCACACGATACTCGTTCTCGGTAACCAAAGGTTCTTTTACATATGTATTCTTATAGGGCAAATGATAAATTTCATCATTACCACAATTTTGAGCTTTCAATAAAGGAGTTACAGAAAAGGAAAGTAAACATGTAAACAAGATATGTTTCAGCATAGGAAATAATATTTTAGTTATAGATTAAGCAGTTTCTTTATCTTATCAAAAATTGCGGTATTCTCATATATACCTGTAAACTCCTGTGCACCGGGCCCAAAAGCATATACAGGTACCATTACACCACTATGACCACCTGTAGAAAATTTACAAACAATTTTACCCTCTTTCAAATCACCATCTACCAATGTAAGACCACCGGTTTCATGATCGGCGGTAACCACTACCAGCGTTTCACCATCCTTAGCCGCCCATTCGTAAATGGCACCGATAGTACGATCGAAATCATGTGTTTCCTGCATCAAGAGATTAATATCATTAAAATGTCCATAATCATCCAATTGCGAACCTTCAATCATCATGAAGAAACCATTATCATTTTGGCTTAAAAGTTCAATACCTTTTAACGACGCACGGGCAAGAAGGTCTCCACGTTCGTCAGGCAACGGAGCATCCACTGGATAAGGCACTGCAAATACCTTGCCACTCTTAATTTTTACCAGTTCATCCCAACTACGAGGCGTTTGAAAACCTTTGTCGCGCAACTCCTTGAACAGGTCACGTCCGTCCTCACGATTCTCAAAGAGTTTAGCACCACCGCCAAAGACATAGTCTACGTTACTGTTCACATAATCCGCCACAATTTCAGCCTCAGCATCACGATCTTTGTTATGGCAACAAAAATCAGCTGGAGTGGCATCCCAAAGGCGACAAGTAACTGCAATACCCGCAGATTTACCTTTGCCTACAGCAAAGTCTACCAACGACTTCAAAGGACGGCCTTCCACATCTACGCCTACGCTATGATAATTTGTTTTCTGTCCAGTAGCAATGGCCGTCCCCCCTGCTCCAGAATCGGTAATCAGTTTATTTGCACAGTAGGTTTTCGAAAGCCCCACAGCCTGACAATTATCCAAAAAAAGTTTACCACGATTAGCCGTCCAAGCAGAATATACGTGCATAAGACTCATACCATCACCAATCATCAAAACAACATTTTTAATCTTCTTCCCTTGTAACGGTGTTATTTTGTTAACTTCATAGGGATTCTCCAACACATAAGTCTGTTCTTTATCACGACGTTCTTGTGCAAATATATTAGCAGGGAATAATACTACTAACAATACTATAACACAGCACTTCCTTATTTTTTTCATTATTATCTGGTTTTATCAGTTACATTTACAAATTATTTATTATTCATAGTACATAGGACAAGATATTCAGTTCTAAACCTAAAGATGAACCTCCTAAACCTTAAATTTATTATTTTCAACCTAAAGTTCAAAAAGTAGAAAACTACTCTACAGTAACCAGCACCGGAGCATGATCCGATAAAAACTCTGATCCTTCTGTCTCGGCAAGCACTCCGTATCTCAATACCTTAAGATCGTTGCGTACAAACACATAGTCTATCAATGGGCGTTTATCATAAGGTATCTTTCCAAAATCGTGAAAACTCCATGATGGCCCATAAACAATTGGAGACATAAGCCGTGTATCTTGCAGATGCTTTGGATTCTCGGCATCGGTCATGTGCTTGATAACATCCGATTCTGGCTCTGCATTAAAATCACCTGTTACAATTACTGGTAATCCGTCACTCAATTCGTTCACTCTGTCCAATATAAGGCTCACTCCTTCACGACGAGCCACAACTCCTATATGGTCTAGATGTGTATTCAATGCAAAGTATTCCTTTCCTGAAATCTTGTCTTTCAATTTACCCCATGAAGCAATGCGTTCACAAGCACCATCCCACCCTCTAGAACCAGCAATTTCAGGTGTTTCGCTCAACCAAAAATATCCAGAAGCAAGTAACTCAAAACGCGCTTTTTTGTACCAAAGAGCACTATATTCGCCTTTTACCTTTCCATCTTCACGCCCGACACCAATCACACCATATTCTGGTAAACGCTGCTTCAGGTCTTCTAACTGATTGTGAAGCACTTCCTGTGTACCCAATATATCAACATCATAGAATCGGATAGCCGTTGCAGCACGGTCTTTTCGGTATTGCCAATTATTCATACCGTCTTCTGGATTGTCATAGCGGATATTATATGACATTACATTAACACGCGCCTGTTCAGAAACTTGTTGTTTCACTTGCCCGCAGGATACTACCCCAAAAGATAGAAACAATAAAATGATTTTTTTCATAACAATATATTTAATTATTCCACATACAAAACAGAAGAAGGAATTGGCACCAACGTTTCAGCAGAAGGCAATTTCCAAGCCCAACTCAAATGTTCTCCTTCATAATCTTCAAAGTAATAGAGCTTATAGGAATGGAAACCTTTTTCTAAAGCTATGAATCCGGTAGCAGGAATTGCAGCATGTGAACCGTCATTGTTCACTACCAGTTCATTATCAATGTATAATACACTGCCATCATCTGAACTAGTTTGGAAAGTATATACTCCATTTTCAGGCACTTTTATCAGTCCGGAAAAAATGTAACCAAAATGGTCTGTCCTGCTTGCACCTTGTATAGAAGGTTTAGACAAAACTCCAGTCCTCAACAAAGGTGTTTTTTCTATGTCAGTTACTTTCTGGTAATTACCTTCAAAGTACTTATAGGTCACACCATTCTGTACAGGATGTACAGAAAGAGCATCCTTCAATTCCGCTTTGAGAGCTATAATAGACAAGACTCTACTTGGATGATAACCTTCCTTAAATCCTCTCGCTTTCACTTGAGTCGTCTTATTCAAACTGAAAGGATGTTTATAAAGGAATGACTCCTCGGTCGGTTCGCTTCCGTCCAGTGTATACCTTATTTTCGCACCTTGAGTGGTTGTGGCCAGTTCTACAACTACACTTCCTTGGAATAAATTCAAATCCTTATCGACGTAAGGGATAGATACAACTTTATCTCGGGTATAGGAGTAAGGCGCAGTTTGTTCAGCAGTACCTCTGCTCTTATTTGGCTTGTCAGACAAGGTAAAACGCAACTCTCCTCCTCTCATCAGACAGTCATAGGTAATAAAGTTTGTATCTATCTGTTTCCCATTTAGTTCCACCTTTGTAATATAAATATTTTTCTGCGGATCATTGGCAAGTATCGTCAAAGTTCTTCCATTAGCCAAATGCACTACAACTTTCTCGAACAAGGGAGTAGTAAGAACATATTCGTTGCTACCAGGACAAACCGAATAAAGTCCCATACTTGAAAGAATATACCATGCCGACATCTGCCCGCAGTCTTCATTGCCAATAATACCTTCCGGAGTGGGATGATACATCTCGTTCAGCAAGCGTCGCGACATTTTCTGTGTTTTCCAAGGCTCACCCACATAATTGTACAAATAAGCGATGTGATGACTAGGCTCATTCCCGTGGACATACTGCCCTATTAAACCTGTGATATCTACAAGATTGCCATGTATCTCTGCATCCGTATTGAAAATATCATCAAGAGCAGCAACAAATTCTTCTTTACCGCCAAAAAGTTGTATCATCCCATTCACATCATGGGGTACAAAGAAGCGATATTGCCAAGCTGTAGCCTCTGTATAGGCACGTCCCACTGCAAGCGGATTAAAAGGTGATTCCCAATTGCCATCCATACGCTTTCCGCGAAAGAATCTCGTAGCACCATCAAACACATTGATGTAGTTTTGCGAACGTTCAATGTATTTTTTATAAATATCTTCTTTTCCCATTTCTTGGGCCATACGTGCAATACACCAGTCATCGTACGCATATTCAAGCAGACAAGATACAGATTCTCTTTTAATATTAGAAGGAATAAAACCATATTTTACGTAAAAGTCCGAGCCTTTTTTGTTTTTATCGGAGGATATCATCATAGCCTCCAAAGCCTTCTCTGCGTCGAAAGACCTAATTCCCTTCAAATAGGCATCAGCTATAACTGATACTGAATGATAACCAATCATCGTGCCTGTTTCTCCAGCAGAAAGCGGCCAAATAGGAAGTTCCCCTGAAGCATCATAGATGTCGAGAAAGGAGTTTATCATGTGATTGACCAAGTCAGTATCTATCAACGTCATCAGCGGATTCCATGCACGGAAAGTATCCCAAAGGGAGAAAGTGGAGTATTGGATCCTTCCTATTGGCAACTTACCTATCTGCATGTCGTGGCGACGATATTCACCATTAACATCGTTCACGATATTAGGTACAACCATAGCGTGATACATAGCAGTATAAAAGTTCTCCTTGTCGGCTTCACTACCACCCTCCACAGTAATAGTAGATAGTTGTTGTTCCCAAGCACTTCGAGTAGCTGTATGTACTGCATCAAAATCGAAATCCTTCACTTCGGCCTCCATGTTTTGACGCGCGTTCTGCACACTCACCAATGACAATCCCACTTTAGCAATAATAGGCTCACCGTTCGTGTTATCAAATGTGAGGATAGCCTGTAAATCCGTACCGGTCAACTTGGTATTGATAGGCACTTTCTTCTTATTTTTCACAAACTCTACAGTCTGAAAGGATTTGGAAAAACGAGCTACGAAATAAATATATTGATTATCTGTCCATCCCCTGGTTCGGCGCATACCCGTAATTTCGTTGTCTGCAGTTTTCTCTAATTCAGCTTCATAAATATATTCATTATCAAGCGAATGTGCCATATCTACAATTACAGCAGCAAGATTTCCTGTAAGGTAAGTGTAACGATGCATACCTACATGAGGGGTCGCCGTCAATTCAGCCTTTATACCTTCATCTTTCAACAGCACCGAGTAATAGCCAGCCGATGCCATTTCGTCTTGATGGGAAAAGTTAGCAGGACTGTAGAAGAACTCATTTGTAAAGCTTGGTTCTTGGGTGGTAGGACGAAATAATATATCACCCAAATCTATGCATCCAGTTCCACTCAGATGGGTATGTGAAAACCCCCTCAAGGTAGTATCATTATAGTGATATCCAGCACAGGCATCCCAATTGCCTACACGTGTATCAGGACTTAACTGCACTGCACCAAAAGGAGCGGTGGCTCCAGGATAGGTATGACCGTGAAACCCTGTACCGATAAAAGGATCCACGTAATCAACGGAAAATTTCTCCTCAGAGTTACAAGCACTACATATAAAAAGGTACAACAAGATATGTAAAATATTCAATTTCATCAAAGCATGTATTTGAAAATTATTCGGTTAACAACCACACTTCATTCGACAAATCTAATAAAAATCTGCAAGAACCAGCATACAAAGAAGACACCAATCCTTGCAGACAAGACCAATGGCAATGATCTACTTTTTAATCGTAAACTTCCAAAAGAGAAAGATTACTCATAGATATTTTGTTTCAACTGCCCGTTTGAGTTTATAATCTGATTAGACGGATAGGGAAAAACAATGAAGCAATCCTTATAAGAAGTTTTGTCTGTATAATCCGTGTAAAACTCAACTTTATGTGTATAATCAATAGCATCGGGTTTTCCATCTCCATTTGTATCGACCATACCACGGTTCTTGTAATGACGAACGAGAGGACGAGCATTTAACTCTTTCTCCGCCAATGCCTTGATTTCTGCATTAGAAGAATGGTGCCAACGTTTCAAGTCGAAAAGATGATCGGTAAATTCAAATGCTAATTCACAACGACGTTCATGATACAACTGTTCCATTGTAGCTGGTGATGGTAAAGAAAGACCACAAGCGCGTACATGAATTCTGTTCAAATCTTTCCAAGCCTTATCCGGTTGGTTCTTCATCAAATAAGCTTCTGCCCGAAAAAGCATCATTTCAGCAAAACGGATTATCGGGAAGTTAACTCGTGCAGTAGGCCAGTCACCATTAGCATTTACATATCCTTCGGTTGTAGCATTAGCATAACCAAAAGGTTCCATATACTTATTAATTTGGAAACCTGATTCAATGTCGGACGCTGAATAAAACTCGCGTTCCTCTCCAAAAAATAGGAATTTTTGTCCGTATTCTAAAATAGAACGTTTCAATCGGTCATTTTCTTTACCATCTTTTAGCATTTCCGCATAAATGTCATATGTCGGTTTAATTTGTCCCCAACCATTGTAGATGCCCCAACCTTTATTTTCAAGTATAACACCCGGAAATTCAGAACCTCCTCCAGTAGAACCACCCGTACCTGGAATAGTCCATAAATATTCCTTTCCCCAATATTTTGAGAAGTCAGAAGAAAACAATTCATCGAAAGTGTCTGCCAAACCACGATTATACGTCGTTTCCAGCTCATCTACCAATTTAATAACCTCATCCCATTTCGTTTCATCCCACATGGCCCAGTAGGCATATACCTTTACCTGAAATGCTATAGCTGCTGCCTGATGCGCGCGCCCTAAGTCCTTATCATCATAATCTTCGAAACGTGGCAAACGTTTCTTAGCATTTTCCATATCTTCAATAATCAATTTATAGTTATCAATAACTGAAGCCTGCTGGGGTGGAATAGAGTTATCATATCCATTTACAAAATCTTCATAACGTACAAAAGGAACTCCTTGTTTATCTGTACCATAGCGATAAGCCATCAGAAAATGTGCCCATCCTCGGGTAAAATAGGCTTCACCAAGACTCCTGTTTTCTATTTCTGTCAATGCAGTAGTCTTTTCCTTATCTACTAATTGATCAATCACCCAATTAGAACGGGAAATCACTTTATACATGGTTTCGAACACAGTACGTAATGGAGACTCATCACCTGTATATTTAAACGTCGCAAGTGTCGGGAAATCACGTGTTTTTCCCCAAACTATATCATTAGCAGCACCCTGCTCCCAAAATAATTCTCGACCATACATGGCTTCCTGATGAAAACGTTCGTATAATCCGTCCACAGCGTCAATTGCCTGCTGATCATTTAAGAAATAAGCATTGTCTCTGGCATCTCCTTCGGGTTGTACATCAAGGAAATCACTACAAGAAGTGGCAGTAAGTAGTGCAACGCATACTACTCCAAATAATATATTCTTTTTCATAATCTTCATTCAATTTATAATTAGTAAGTCAGTTTTACTCCTAAAGAGAATACACGAGATACCGGATACTTCAAAGCATCCCACCCCCCGCATTCAGGGTCCATACCAGAATATCTGGTGATAGTTGCCAAATTTTCTCCACTCAAAAATACAGATAGGCGGCTGTTGCGGTCATTCAAGTGTGACCACTTACAAAATACGTCACTCAAATCATAAGAAAGCGTTACATTCTTCAAGCGCAGGTATGAAGCATCTTCCAGATACCAATCTGAAGCTGTGCTAAAGTTTCCATTGTTGTCATTCTTTGACAGAATAGGAATGTTAGATCCTCTGTTATCGGGCGACCAAGCGTTCAAGATCTCACGAGAACGGTTAAAGTTACCTTCTACATCACTTAAAAGCATATATTTGGAAACATTCATTGCTTGTGCTCCACCTACTCCTTGAAACATTGCACTGAATGACAATTTCTTCCAAGTAAATCCAAGTGTCCATGCAAAGGTAGTTTTAGGAGTAGCACTACCCATATATTGACGGTCACCAAAACCAATTGTACCATCACCGTCATAATCTACAAACTTCAAATCTCCTTTTTTAGCATCAGGTTGAATTCTCTTACCATTCTTATCCACATATGCCGCTGCTTCCTCATCACTTTGGAATATTCCAGCTGTCTGTATCAAATGAAAAGAATTCAAAGGTTCACCTTCTGTGGTCTGATAAATATCTTTCACACTACGGAAACTCTTATCATCTGTCCACACTCCCGGAGTTCCATCCTCATTCTTCACCCCAATGTCAGAAACCCAATTCTTCAGATAAGAAAAGTTACCTGTTACAAAGTAAGAAAAGTTTTTATTTATTCTATCATTCCAACCTATAGACAATTCAAAACCGCGATTTCGGACCTCTCCAAGATTTACCAGCATAGCATCCAACCCCATAGTAGAAGGCCAGTTCATCGGTTGTGGCTGTATCAAATTGAAAGTACGTTTATCAAAATAATCCATTGACAAAGAAAGACGGTTATTGAACATTTCCATATCCAAGCCCAAGTCATACTGTTCAGAAGTCTCCCATGTCAAATTTGGATTTAAAGCAGTACTATAATAAGCAAAGTTATTCCATAATTGATTAGAAGTTACACCGTATTGTGCTTGTTCTGAATAAGTATTTTTCGATAATAGTGGTGATTTATAATTATAATCAATAGACCCCAAATTACCGACACGTCCCCAAGAAGCACGTAATTTCAAAAGGTTTACGATATCGTTCTTCTTAAAAAACTTCTCATTAGAAATTTTCCATCCTAATGTTACAGCGGGAAAATCGCCAAAGTTATGTTCCTTAGGCAGACGTCCTGCATAGTCACGGCGCCATGAAGCGGTTACGAAATAACGGTCGTCATAAGAATATGCCAAACGAGCAATCATTGAAACATTCGCATCTGGTCCCGTTAAATAATCAAGCACTTCAGTTGAATTGGCATAAGCCATGTATTGCAGATAGGCTGCTTCACTAGACAAGTCCTTCCCAATCGCTTCCAACCCCCGTTTCGAATAATGGTCAGCCGTAGTAGAGAACAAAGCACCTACGGTATGTTTACCAAATGTGTTATCATACGTTAATGTATTCTCTGTCTTCCAAGCGTCCATACGATAAGATTGCTCCTGAACATTATTTGATAGGTTCGGTTTACCAACTTCGTCACGGATAGGATTGAATTTTTTATAATAATAGTTCTGCAAATTGTAAGTAAAACGACTTACAAACTTTAAACCAGGCAATACATTACCTATTTCCAAACTAGTAGTACTCCACACATCACTTGTCTTATTGTAGAGATTTTCTGCCTCAAGCAAACGTACAGGGTTCACAGCATCACCATGAGCATCGGCAAAGTTTGAGCCATACTTTTCAATGTAAGCAGGGTCTTCTGTTGTTGTACCACCATAAGAGCCATCCAAGGGATTATAAATAGTAGCACTAGCCGGCATATATACAGCTGATAATATAGGACCGGTGTATGCATCATTATCCGTTTCTTTAGAACGACTTGTTGTATTCTTCCACACCAAATCTTCGCTGATTGTAATCCACTTGTTCAATTGCATCTTACCATTATAACGCAAAGCAAGATTTTTCTTATAAGTATTAATCAAAGTACCCTGATCGTTATCAAAAGACAATGAGAGGCGGCTGGAAGACTTATCTGTACCTACATTTAAAGCAATATTGTGGCGCTGATAAAAAGCTGTACGGAAAATAGCATCCATCCAATCAGTACGTGTAGTACCTACCCACGGATTTTTTGTTACATTCCAGCCATCAGGTAATGCCTGGCCTGCATTTTCATACGACCTTCTACGCATTTCCACTTGTTCTTCTGCATTGAGTGGTTCAATTAAATTAGTAGCCTGACGAAAGCCGAAAGTTCCGTCATACGTCAAAGTAGGAGCACCTTCTTTTGCCTTTTTGGTAGTAACAAGCACTACACCACCTGCTCCTGACTGCGCACCATAAATAGCGGCAGAAGCAGCATCTTTCAATACAACAATACTTTCAATATCGTTCATGGAAGTAATAGGAGCTCCCGGAACACCGTCTACCACCCATAATACGTTATCGCCGTTCTGCGAACCCTGACCGCGAATCACGATATTAGGAGTTGAAGTAGGATCACCACCATCAGCCTGAATAGTTACACCAGGCAACTGCCCTTGTAACATACTTTCCGTAGAAGTAACAGGTCGTGCAGCCAACTCATCTGTATTACTAATTATACCTACAGAAGCTGACAAGTCTTGCTTACGTGTATTGGCACCATATCCCAAAACAACTACCTCGTCCAGCAATTCTGTGTCTTCTTTCAACACAATTGTCATTTGCTTCTCACTTACAGGTATTTCTTGAGTAGTATAACCCACAAAGCTAACAACCAATACATCACTTTTAGAAGCGGAAAGAATAAACTCACCATTAACGTTTGTAATTACTCCATTAGTAGTGCCTCTCACTAGTACATTAGCACCTATTACAGGCTCTCCAATTTGGTCTTTCACAATTCCTTTTACTGAAATTTGCTGTGAGTACGCAATCACAGAAGTAAACAATCCCAATAATAGAAACAAAACCATTCGATAAAATCCAAGATTTACTTGTTTCATACATTAAAAATTTAAAGTTTATAATATAAATTTATAATTCCGTCACAAAGGTTTAAAAACAGAATTACAATATTATTAAAAATAAAAAAAATATTACTATTTTCCAGAAAATGGTAATACCTGTCTATCCCAAAAGTGCTGAAGCTCCTAATAGACCAGCATCCTGTAATTGTGAAGACACGATTTTCACATCAGCCACAACTCGTGGATAAGGAAAATCTTTTAAAGTCTCATACATCGCTTCTTTAAAAAGCGGGAAAGCTGTTGCTATTCCACCTCCTAGTACTATTAACTGTGGAGAATAAGCAAATAATACAGCCTTTACCAATTGTCCTATATGCCCACCGAACTCCTGCCACAACAATAGAGCATCATTATCTCCTTTCAATGCTTTTTCCGACTCAGCAGCACCAGTGGTATTCCTACGTTTAAAAAATCCGCTACTACAATAATATTCGTAATCAGCCTCTAAATAGGGTAATGCTCCCAATTCACCTGCACCGGCATATCCCCCTCCGTACAAACTATGATGAATAATGATTCCCAGCCCTATTCCGGTACCGATAGTAATACCCACCATATTTTCATAAAGTCGCCCGCTTCCAAAAAGACTTTCTCCCAAAGCAAAACAATTAGAATCATTATTGACAGCCACTGGTAAGCCAAACTTCTCCTCCAGCAGTTCCTTTAAATGCACTTCTTTCCACGAAGCAATATTCATCGCATCATACACTATACCATGAACTGTATCAACGATTGACGGTACACCAATACCAATCCCCTCAACAGTCTCACCTATCATAGGTTCAATAAGTTCAAAAAGCTGCGTCAAGATCACATCAACATCTTGTGTAGCCAAGCAAGCAACCGAATTCCGTTTCAAACACTTTCCTTCCGCCACTTGTGCTATCCTTATATTAGTACCACCTAAATCAATGGCTAACTTCATAATTTCTCTATTCTAAATATTTTTATATTGCAAATATAAATACACATAAGTCAACAAAGTAAACAATTTGCGTATTTGAATCCTCTTTTTACGCAAACTAATTATTTCCTCTTATGAGACAATCTAACAACTCAAGCCCTTCAGGACGCTGTACAAAATCCATAAAAACAATACCACACATCTGGCTTCTTCTTTGTTTTAGATACTCTGACACAAACTTATTCACTTGTTTAGCAAAAACTTCAGGTGTGCCTAGCGGAAGTCCAGTAGCACTAACGAAAGAAATCGCCCATCGATATGAAGAACTAGGTTCTGCTGCTACATTATGCAAATTACGCATACAAGCTTCTATTTTTAATCCAACTTCCTCATCCGAAGCATACTGATATTCATCTTGAAGTAAGACTTGTGCTTCCGCACCATTACTGCCTCGAAGCGTCATCAAACATGTGGCATCATCCTTCCAACCATCACAAGCAGTTCCGGGATATTTGTTCATGGCTGCATCTCGGTGTAAAAACAGAATTTTTCCACGACAATCACCCAATGCTAAATCCTGACAAAAATTCCAAACAAAGAAAGGCTTTGCATCAATAGCCGACAAGGAGGTTTCTACCAAAGAAGCGTAAGCCTCAGAACTTCCGCCCTCTCTCTTTAAAGACACAATCAACATCTCAGAAGGATGTTCTTTCAGAAATTTTATAAAAGTAGGTAATACATCCGTTTCCCAATACATATTCTGAAAAGCATGACTATGAAACACTCCCAGCTTTCCGTCTTTCTCAGCTAAACGAATATCAAAAGCACGAATGCCCAATTCTAATTGCGAGAAAATACCTGCATCTTGAGTTTTCAACATACAACCACCATAAATAGCACCACTGTCATGAGTACCAGGGATAGAAAGTTTGCATACAGGCAATGTATCAGAAAGAAGTTTCATCCAATCGCCTTTGCTGCCTGCGAAAGCCGGTTTTGCACAAAGGAACCAGCTCAGCATAAATACAACAGAAAACATGTGTACAGATGTTATATTCATAGTTTCAAATATTAGATATTACAAAAGTACACAAACGCCAAATGACTTACAGCCGCAATTTGCGAATATAAATCCTCTTTTTGCGTAAACAGAAAATGCATCTAACTGTTTACCGCTGCAAACTGTTTCGATATATAATTAGGTAGGAATATATTCTTAAAATATCTGTCTAATTTTTACTCCAACACAAACTGCAAATGATTATCCGTACTGAGTTCCTCGTCAAAAGTAAAACCTTCCCACGAAAAACCTCTCAAATCTTCGGGGCATCCAATGCGATTTTTGATGATGTAACGCACCATCTCCCCTCTGCACATCTTCGCATAAATGACAACGGTCTTTAACTTTCCGCCTTTCCACACTTGAAAATCTGGAGTAATCACACGCACCTCCGACTCCACCCGTTTCCAGTCGAATAAATCCTTCATCTCACCACTTGCCAAGTTGACCAATATACCGCCCCGTTTCTTGATTTCTTCTATGAAATAGTCCGTCAACAGAGGTTTCCAATAATCAAACATGGTGATACCGCCTTTCTCCGGCAGGCGCACATCTCCCTCCAGACGATAAGGTCTGATACCGTCCAGCGGACGGAGCAATCCGTAAAGAAAAGAGGTGATACGGAGATGTTCCTGTGCATAACGGAAGTCATCAGCCGTAAAATCCTTTGGCAGGATGCGTTTGAAAACAGCTCCCGTATATGCACCGATTGCCGGCATAGGGCGATTGTCTTCCGAACAAAAGTCATGAAAACGTGCCCTGTTTTCCGCAGCAATCTTAGCATTCACCTTCAAGAGTTTTTCCAGTTCTGCGGCAGAAACCTGTGACATTTCCAACGCATTCCGTACAGCTTCCGCTTCAAAATACGGAACGGTAACTTCGGGCACTTTCAAAGAACAGTGCGACGCCATGGTCTTGGCACAAGAGATAAAAGTGAGCATAGGCATATTCCTTATATTTGAAGAAAGTCCAAACGAACTCTTAGACGCCACAAAAATAAAAGGATTTCAGGAGAGAAAGCGCATCATTAAGAATATTTTCCATAGAATTCACATCGGTTTCAAGAGTTTTTCATACCTTTACAGCTTGTTGGAGAAATAGCGCACAGCAATCGGATAACACTAAGTTCCCTTATTCTCCGGCACTTGGCGATAGAAAAAGAAAAAATAATATATAAAATGACTCACAAATGGAATTATTTACCCATTACATCCGATCAGGCAGAAGCAAGCCAACGACTGGCCCAGGAATTAGGGATTAGCCCTGTACTTGGGAGATTGCTGGTGGAGCGGGGAATAACGACAGCGACAGCTGCCAAGAAGTTTTTCCGCCCGCAACTACCGGATTTGTACGACCCGTTCCTCATGAAAGATATGGACGTGGCCGTAGAACGCCTGAACAAGGCAATGGGAAAGAAAGAGCGCATTCTGATTTATGGAGATTACGATGTAGACGGAACCACCGCCGTGGCCCTGGTCTATAAGTTTATTCAACAGTTCTATTCGAACATAGATTATTACATACCCGACCGTTACAACGAGGGATATGGCGTTTCGACACAAGGTGTGGACTATGCCTCCGAAACCGGTGTGGGATTGATTATCGTGCTGGACTGCGGCATCAAGGCCGTAGACGAAATTGCATACGCCAAGGAAAAAGGCATCGACTTCATCATCTGCGACCACCACGTACCCGATGAAGTGTTGCCCCCTGCCGTAGCTATACTGAACGCCAAGCGCGAAGACAACACCTATCCTTACGAACATCTTTCGGGCTGCGGAGTAGGTTTTAAATTCATGCAGGCATTCGCTATCAGCAACGGTATCGAATTTCATCATCTGATTCCGCTGTTGGACTTGGTGGCAGTCAGCATCGCCTCGGACATCGTACCGATTATGGGAGAGAACCGCATACTTGCCTATCACGGTTTGAAACAGCTCAACAGTAATCCGAGCGTAGGGCTGAAGGCCATTATCGACGTATGCGGACTGTCGGAAAAAGAAATCACCGTCAGCGATATAGTATTCAAGATAGGTCCGCGTATCAACGCCTCCGGACGTATCCAGAACGGCAAGGAAGCGGTAGATCTGCTGACGGAAAAGGACTTCTCGGTTGCTCTGGAAAAGGCCGGACAAATCAATCAGTATAACGAAACCCGCAAAGACCTCGACAAGACCATGACCGAAGAGGCCAATCAAATCGTAGCCGGTCTGGAAGGACTCGCAGACCGCCGCTCCATCGTGTTGTACAACGAGGATTGGCATAAAGGGGTAATCGGAATCGTCGCTTCCCGCCTGACGGAAGTATATTACCGCCCCGCCGTAGTATTGACACGCACGGATGATATGGCAACCGGATCGGCACGTTCCGTTTCCGGTTTCGATGTATACAAAGCCATCGAGTACTGCCGGGATTTATTGGAAAACTTCGGCGGACACACCTATGCTGCCGGTCTGTCCATGAAAGTGGAAAACGTACCCGCTTTCACCGAACGTTTCGAAGAATTCGTATCCCGACATATTCTGCCGGAACAGACCAGCGCCGTAATCGACATCAATGCCGAAATCGACTTCCGGGATATCACTCCCAAATTCTGCAATGATTTGAAGAAGTTCAACCCCTTCGGTCCCGACAATACCAAGCCCGTATTCTGTACCCACAACGTGTACGACTACGGAACCAGTAAAGTCGTAGGACGCGACCAGGAGCATATCAAGCTGGAACTGGTGGACAACAAATCAAACAATGTAATGAACGGAATTGCTTTCGGGCAGAGTTCTCACGTGCGCTACATCAAGACCAAGCGTTCGTTCGACATCTGTTACACCATTGAGGAAAACACCCACAAACGGGGAGAAGTACAGTTGCAAATTGAAGATATAAAGCCGAATTAAGCCGAAGAAGACGGGAGAAGATTCTCTTTGTGTTTTTCCTTTAGGCACGGATTACACGGATTTTACTGTTTTTTAGTCTACAAAGTCCGTGTAATCCGTACCTGAAATATCATCATTATATATAGTATCACACACTCTTTTTATCTTTCAACTTTACAACCATGTCCTCGCAGCCCGACGCCTCCCAACTTTCAACTCTCAACTCCCGAATCCTAAAGCAGTATTGGGGATATGACCGTTTTCGGGGTATCCAGGAAGATATCATCGACAGCATCAGCAAGAATAAGGATACCTTGGGACTGATGCCTACGGGTGGCGGCAAGTCCATTACTTTCCAAGTCCCGGCACTTGCCAAAGAAGGAATGTGCCTGGTGATTACCCCCCTGATAGCCCTGATGAAAGACCAGGTACAGAATTTGAAGAAGCGGGGTATCAAGGCACTTGCCATCTACTCCGGCATGAGCCGGCAGGACATCATCATCACCCTTGAAAACTGTATATTCGGCAACTATAAGTTCCTCTATATCTCACCCGAACGTCTGGATACGGAAATATTCCGCACCAAATTGCGGAAAATGCACATCAGCATGATTACGGTAGACGAAAGCCACTGCATCTCGCAATGGGGGTATGACTTCCGTCCCGCCTATCTGAAAATCGCAGAGATACGCGAACTGCTGCCGGATGTCCCCGTTCTGGCACTGACCGCCACTGCAACCCCCGAAGTGGTAAAGGATATCCAAGCCCGTTTGCATTTCCGTCACAAGAATGTATTCCGCATGAGCTTCGAGCGGAACAACCTTGCTTATATTGTTCGCAAAACAGAGAACAAGACTGCCGAACTGTTGCATATACTGCGCAGCATGCCCGGCAGTGCCATTGTATACGTACGCAACCGCCGCCGCACCAAGGAAATTACCGAACTGCTGAACAACGAGCACATCACAGCCGATTTCTACCATGCCGGACTGGACGATGCCACCAAAGACATCCGCCAGCACCGCTGGCAATCCGGCGAGAGCCGTGTCATGGTGGCAACCAATGCTTTCGGCATGGGCATAGACAAACCGGACGTGCGCATCGTTATCCACATGGACCTGCCCGACTCCATAGAAGCCTACTTCCAGGAAGCCGGAAGAGCCGGACGTGACGGACAGAAGGCGTATGCCGTCATCCTATATGCCAAGTCGGACAAGACTACACTGCACAAACGCATCCCCGACACCTTTCCGGAGAAAGAATATATCAGAGACGTTTACGAACATCTCCAATACTATTATCAAATGGCAATGGGTGACGGGCTGGATTGCGTACGCGAATTCAACATCGAAGATTTCTGCCGCAAATTCAAGTACTTCCCCGTACCGGTGGACAGCGCTTTGCGAATCCTGACCCAGGCGGGCTATCTGGAGTACACTGCCGAACAGGACAGCACCTCACGCATCCTCTTCACCATACGCAGGGATGAACTCTACCGGCTGCGCGAAATGGGCGAAGACATGGACAGGCTCATACAAGCCGTGCTTCGTTCCTATACCGGAGTATTCACAGACTATACCTATATCAACGAAGATTCGCTTGCCATACGCACAGGACTTACCCGCCGGCAAATCTACGAAATGCTGGTTCACCTTGCCAAACTGCGCATCGTAAGCTATATTCCCCATAAAAAGACACCTTATATAATATACACGCGCGAACGCGTGGAAGCACAGCGCATCCATATCTCCCCGGAAGTATACGAACACCGGAAAGCACGCTATGAAACGCGCATCAATGCCATGCTCGATTACGTGACCAACGACACTGTATGCCGCAGCCGTATGCTACTGGACTACTTCGGGGAGAGAAACGAACATAACTGCGGACAATGCGACACCTGTATCAGCCTGCGCAGCAAATCAAAAGTTTCTGAACAACCGGACCGGGAAGCGCTTTGTACAAAAGTATGCGGGATATTGTCCCGTGAATCCCTGACTCCCGCCGGCCTGCTCAAACAACTTCCAATGGACAAAGAGCTTCTGACCGAAATATTGCACCGGTTATCGGACGAAGGAAAAATTATTGCCGTCGACGGAATACTGCAAATCAGAAAATAAATCATTACTTTTGTACAGTGCATCAGCACACCAATCCAGTCAACCTATTAAAAACATAACTAAAACAACATCATAATCATGGGATTCTTTAAATCGTTCTTCTCCGGCAAGCCGGCAAATCCGGAAGAGGAAAAACAGAAAAACAATCAGAAGAACTTCGAGATATTCAAGTACGACGGTATGCGTGCCCAACGTATGGGACGTGCCGACTATGCCATCAAATGTTTCACCGAAGCCCTTGCGTTGCAAGAAGATTTCGAGACAATGGGCTACCTGGCACAAGTATACATCCAGTCCAACGAACTGGATGAAGCCCGCAAGCTTTTGGAAAGAATGATCCGAACAGAACCGGAGCATACCTCTACTTTACTCACCCTTGCCAACGTCTGCTACATGCAGGAGGACTATGCCGCCATGGCGGAAGCCGCCAAAAAAGCCATTGCCGTTGAAGAAGGCAATGCCATGGCGCACTATCTGCTGGGAAAAGCCGACAACGGCCAGAACGATGGCATCATGTGCATCGCCCACCTCACAAAAGCCATCGTACTCAAGGACGACTTCACCGAAGCCCGTCTGCTGCGTGCCGAGGCTCTGACGAAGATGCAGCAGTACAAAGAGGCTATGGAAGACATCGACGCCATACTCGCCCAAGACCCGGACGATGAAAACGCCATACTGCTCCGTGGAAAGATAAAGGAAGCGACCGGTGCAGAAGCCGAAGCGGAAGCCGACTATCTTCATATAACGGAACTGAATCCGTTCAACGAACAGGCATTCCTCTACTTGGGACAGTTGTACATCGTCCAGAAAAAGCTGACCGAAGCCATCGCTTTGTTTGATGAAGCTATCGAGCTGAATCCCGACTTTGCCCAAGCATACCACGAACGCGGCCGCGCCAAACTGCTGAACGGCGACAAGGAAGGCTCCATGGAAGACATGAAACGCGGATTGGAGCTTAACCCGAAAGAGTTGCAGAATTTCAACGGACAATACGGCAATCTGCCGGGCAACAATACGACAAATGTATTAGGATTATAAAACATTATCTATAAAATGATGCAATTATCAAAAAAAACATTGGTTTTTATTTGCATCTAAAAGAAAAGTGTTACATTTGCCACATAATTCAAAACGAAAAGCAAGAATGAAATCATTTACTTATGCATATTACTTCTTTTTTTACTTTTACTTTAGCCGGAAAGTAGAGCGGGAGTTTGTATGTATCAAGTGACAGTGATGCTTAAGAACAGAATAGAGAACTAAGTAATATATAAAGTCCCGCTCCAGTGTATGGAAGCGGGATTTTTTTGTAGCATAAATCAAGAAAAAGAGAGTCAGGAATGAAGAAGGTAGCCATTCAAGGAACATTAGGTTCGTATCACGACATTGCCGCACACAAGTACTTCGAAGGAGAAGAAATACAGCTTATCTGCTGCGCCAGCTTCGAGGACGTATTTGCTGCTGTCAAACAGGACAGTCAGACCATAGGCATGCTGGCAATAGAAAATACGATTGCAGGAAGCTTGCTGCACAACAATGAACTCCTGCGCCAAAGCGGCACACAGATTGTAGGCGAATACAAATTGCGCATCTCGCATAGCTTTGTTTGCCTGCCCGACGAGGATTGGGACGACATCACGGAAGTAAACTCCCACCCCATCGCCCTGATGCAGTGCCGTGAGTTCCTCGGACAGCATCCCCGCATCAAGGTAGTGGAAGGCGAGGACACCGCTCTCAGTGCGGAAATCATCAGGAAAGAAAACCTGAGAGGACATGCCGCCATTTGTTCCAAAGCCGCCGCCGAACGTTACGGCATGAAGGTGTTGCAGGAAGGTATCGAAACCAACAAACACAACTTCACCCGCTTTCTGGTTGTGGCAGACCCCTGGCAAGTGGACGAGCTGAGCCGCCACCGCAACAAGGAAGTGAACAAGGCAAGCATGGTATTCACGTTGCCGCATACCGAGGGAAGCCTTTCGCAAGTATTGTCCATCCTGTCTTTCTACCGCATCAACCTGACAAAGATACAGTCACTGCCCATCATCGGGCGCGAATGGGAATATCAATTCTATGTAGACGTAGTTTTCGACAATGTGCTGAAGTATAAACAATCTATCGTGGCTATCACCCCACTGACCAAAGAACTTAAAATATTGGGAGAATATGAAGACGGAAAATCAACTATCTAAAATAAAGCCGGCCGACCGGCTGGCAAGCGTAAGCGAATACTATTTCTCTAAAAAGCTGAAAGAAGTGGCACAGATGAACGCCGAAGGCAAGGATGTAATCAGCCTGGGCATCGGCAGTCCCGACATGCCTCCTTCGGAGAGTACCATACAGACGCTTTGCGATGCGGCCCGCAACCCCGACGGACATGGCTACCAGCCCTATGTGGGTATTCCCGAACTGCGCCGCAGCTTTGCCGGCTGGTATAAAAAATGGTATGGCGTAGAGCTGGACCCGAATACAGAAATACAGCCGCTCATCGGCTCCAAGGAAGGTATCCTGCACGTTACGCTGGCTTTCGTCAACCCGGGCGAACAGGTGTTGGTTCCCAATCCCGGCTATCCCACCTATACTTCATTGAGCAGGATACTGGGTGCAGAGGTCGTAAACTATAACCTGAAAGAGGAGAACGGCTGGATGCCCGACTTCGACGAGCTGGAGAAGATGGATATGAGCCGCGTAAAACTGATGTGGACCAACTACCCCAATATGCCGACAGGAGCGAACGCCACACCGGAACTGTACCGAAAACTGGTGGACTTTGCACGCCGCAAGGACATTGTCATCGTCAACGACAACCCGTACAGCTTTATTCTGAACGAACACCCTATCAGTATTCTCAGCATTCCGGGTGCGAAAGAGTGCTGCATCGAATTCAACTCCATGAGCAAGAGCCACAACATGCCGGGCTGGCGTATCGGTATGCTCGCCTCTAATGCAGACTTTGTACAATGGATACTGAAAGTGAAGAGCAACATAGACAGCGGTATGTTCCGTGCCATGCAACTTGCCGCAGCCAATGCCCTGGAAGCCGGTGAGGAATGGTACGAAGGCAATAACAAGAACTACCGCAACCGCCGCCAACTGGCAGGAGAGATTATGCGTGAGCTGGGATGTACTTACGACGAGAACCAGGTAGGCATGTTCCTTTGGGGAAAGATACCCGACAGTTGCGCCGATGTAGAGAAACTGACCGAACGGGTATTGCACGAAGCGCACGTATTCATCACTCCGGGATTCATCTTCGGCAGCAACGGAAAGAGATATATCCGCATCTCGCTTTGCTGCAAGGACGACAAACTGGCGGAAGCGTTGAAACGCATCAAAGGAATGAGATAAATCATTACAGAAAAACAGCTTATTAATAAAACCGATTCATCCGCTTAATAAATCTCTTCAAGATTTTACTATAATTCTTGAAAAATTATAGTAAAATTCTACTCGAATTTATTAATAGCCTGAAAACCCGCTATAGGAAAGGGATGCAGAAGCGAGAGTAACGGTTTAGAAATATTTATACAACCGAATATAATTAAACAAATAAAGAATATGGAACTTGAATTAGAATCAATCTTGTTGCCGGGTATCGAGGAGAAGCGTCCTCTGGTTATTGCCGGTCCATGCAGTGCAGAGACGGAAGAACAAGTTATGGACACCGCCAAGCAATTGGCTGCCAAAGGTATGAAGATATTCCGCGCAGGCATCTGGAAACCCCGTACCAAACCGGGCGGTTTCGAGGGTGTAGGCGTAGAAGGGCTTGCCTGGCTTAAAGAGGTGAAGAAAGAAACAGGCATGTATGTATCCACCGAAGTGGCCACAGCCAAGCATGTATACGAATGCCTGAAAGCCGGAATAGATATACTCTGGGTGGGTGCCCGCACTACCGCCAATCCTTTTGCCGTACAGGAAATAGCAGATGCCCTGAAAGGCGTGGATATCCCTGTCTTGGTAAAGAACCCCGTAAATCCGGATCTGGAATTATGGATAGGTGCCATGGAGCGCATCAATAATGCCGGATTGAAACGCCTGGGAGCCATTCACCGCGGTTTCAGCAGCTACGACAAGAAGCTCTACCGCAACCTGCCGCAATGGCATATTCCCATCGAACTGCGTCGCCGCATTCCAAACCTGCCCATCATCTGCGACCCCAGTCATATCGGCGGAAAACGCGAGTTGGTTGCCCCGCTTTGCCAGCAGGCTATGGACCTGGGCTTCAATGGTCTGATTGTGGAAAGCCATTGCAACCCGGACTGCGCATGGAGCGATGCCGCCCAACAGGTTACGCCGGATGTATTGGACTACATTCTCAACCTGCTCGTTATCCGCAAGGAGACACAAAGCACCGAAAACCTCAGCGAATTGCGCAAGCAGATTGACGAATGCGACAATAACCTTATCCAGGAACTGGCCAAAAGGATGCGTATAGCCCGTGAAATCGGCACCTACAAAAAGGAACACGATATGACGATTCTACAAACGGGACGCTATAACGAGATTCTCGAAAAACGCGGCTCGCAGGGTTCGCTCTGCGGCATGGATTCCGAGTTTATCAAGAAAGTGTTTGAAGCGATACACGAGGAGAGTGTGAGACAACAAATGGAAATAATCAATAAGTGATAATTTCGTAGATTGAGGGTAGAAGCAAATAGTAAGTGGATTGTAGTTTTGACATACCTTCGGTTTTTATAACAGTCAGAAAATTATGCGAATATTAATACTCGGAGCCGGCAAAATGGGCTCCTTCTTCACAGATATTTTAAGTTTTCAACACGAGACGGCCGTGTTCGACGTCAATCCGCACCAACTGCGTTTCGTCTATAACACCTACCGTTTCACCACGCTGGAAGAAATCAAGGAATTTGAACCGGAACTGGTAATCAATGCCGCTACGGTAAAATATACTCTGGAAGCTTTCCGGCAGGTGTTGCCTGTGCTTCCCAAAGACTGCATCATCAGCGACATCGCTTCGGTAAAGACCGGACTGAAAAAATTCTACGAAGAAAGCGGTTTCCGTTATGTGTCGACACATCCTATGTTCGGCCCTACTTTTGCCAGTCTGAGCAACTTGAATACAGAAAATGCCATCATCATCAGCGAGGGTGACCATTTGGGCAAAATCTTCTTTAAAGATTTATACCAGACCATGAAGCTCAATATCTTTGAGTACACCTTCGACGAGCATGATGAAACGGTGGCCTACTCCTTGTCCATTCCGTTTGTTTCGACTTTCGTGTTTGCAGCAGTCATGAAGCATCAGGAAGCTCCGGGAACTACATTCAAGAAACACATGGCCATTGCCAAAGGCCTGTTGAGCGAGGACGATTATCTGTTACAGGAGATTCTGTTCAATCCCCGCACCCCCTCACAAGTAGAGAATATACGTCTGGAACTGAAACAACTACTGGAGATTATCACCAACAAAGATGCGGAAGGAATGAAGAAGTATCTGACGAAGATCAGAGAAAAAATTAAGTAATTAGTGATTAGGGGTTAGTGATTAGTGATTAGTACCATGCGGCATAATAGCGCAGCCTGCTAATCACTAACCCCTATTTTTTTTGCAGAGGCTGATTTTATGTGTAACTTTGTGCTCGAATCATGATAGACCAACCCACCATAGACAGAATTCTGGATGCGGCACAAATCGTTGATGTCGTGTCAGACTTCGTCACGCTGCGGAAACGCGGAGTGAACTATGTAGGTCTGTGCCCGTTCCACGACGATAAGACCCCGTCGTTCTACGTATCGCCAGCCAAGGGACTGTGCAAATGCTTTGCCTGCGGCAAGGGCGGCAATGTAGTGCACTTCATTATGGAGCACGAACAGATGTCCTATCCTGAGGCACTGAAATACCTTGCCAAGAAATACGGCATCGAGGTCAAGGAACGGGAGCTGTCCAATGAAGAAAAGCTCGTTCAGAGCGAACGCGAAAGCCTTTTCATCGTCAATCAGTTTGCCCGCGACTATTTCCAGAATATCCTGCATAACCATGTAGACGGACGCAGCATCGGTATGGCTTATTTCCGTAACCGCGGATTCCGGGATGACATCATCGAAAAATTCCAGTTGGGATACTGTACCGAAAGCCATAATGCCATGGCGGAAGAAGCCTTGAAGAAAGGATATAAGAAAGAATTTCTCGTCAAGACCGGACTCTGCTACGAAACGGACGACCACCAACTGCGCGACCGTTTTTGGGGACGCGTAATCTTTCCCGTACATACCTTATCGGGTAAAGTGGTGGCTTTCGGCGGCCGTGTACTTGCCAGTGCCACAAAAGGAGTCAAGGTGAAGTATGTCAACTCTCCCGAATCGGCAATCTATCATAAAAGCAACGAACTGTACGGTATCTATTTCGCCAAGCAGGCTATTGTGAAGCAAGACCGTTGCTTCCTGGTGGAAGGCTATACGGACGTCATATCCATGCACCAGTCCGGTATAGAAAATGTGGTGGCCTCTTCGGGCACTGCGCTGACACCGGGGCAAATCCGTCTGATTCACCGCTTCACCAACAACATGACCGTATTGTACGACGGGGATGCAGCCGGTATCAAGGCTTCTATCCGGGGTATCGACATGCTGCTGGAAGAAGGCATGAACATTAAAGTGTGCCTCCTGCCCGACGGAGACGACCCGGACTCTTTTGCCCGCAAACATAACTCGACCGAGTTTCAGCAATTCATACAGGAGCATGAAACAGACTTTATACGTTTCAAAACCAACCTGCTGCTGGAAGATGCAGGCAAAGACCCGATTAAACGTGCCGAACTAATCGGTAATCTTGTACAAAGCATCTCGGTCATCCCCGAAGCGATTGTGCGCGATGTGTACATCAAAGAATGCGCCCAGCTACTGCGGGTGGAAGACAAACTGTTGGTTTCCGAAGTTGCCAAACGGCGTGAAATGCAGGCTGAAAAGCGTGCCGAACAGGCAGAACGGGAACGTAGAAACGCCGGCAGACAGGCAGAAAGCACACAGAATGTAACAGGCGCCGAAAGTTCGACTCCCGCTACCCCGACAACGGCAGACGCAACCCCAACTGCCGCCGGAGAAGTTCCCGGACACAATGCAGATGCACCGTTCCCGCCGGAAGACAGCTATATATCCTTTATTCCGCAAGAAGGAAAAGAAGGACAGGAATTCTATAAATACGAACGGCTGATTCTTCAAATGATTGTGCGCTATGGCGAAAAAGTGATGTGCAATGTAACCAATGAAGAAGGGCAGGAAATACCGGTGAGCGTAATTGAATATGTCGTCAGCGACCTGAAGCAAGACGAGTTGTCATTCCACAACCCGCTGCACCGCCAAATACTGACCGAAGCCGCCGCGCATATCCATGACGCCGGATTTACAGCCGAACGTTATTTTCTGGCTTATCCGGACCCTGCCATCAGCAAACTGAGCGTGGAACTTATCAGCAACCGTTACCAGCTGAGCAAATACCATTCAAAAAGCCAGAAGATAGTAACCGATGAAGAACGTCTTTACGAACTGGTTCCGGCATTAATGATAAACTTCAAGTATGCCATTGTCAGCGAAGAGCTAAAGCACATGATGTCTGCCCTGCAAGACCCTGCCATCGCCAACGACGAAGAGAAATGCAACGCCATCATGAAACGCTACAGCGAAATGCGCGAAGTGCAGAGTATTATGGCAAAACGGTTGGGAGACCGGGTGGTGCTCCCCTGACATTAAGAAGTGTGGCGGATGAGGTTCATAAACTCTTCACGCGTCTTGGCCTGATTGAAAGCCCCCGTAAAGTCGGAAGTGGTGGTTATTGAATTCTGCTTCTCCACGCCACGCATCTGCATGCACATGTGTTTCGCCTCTACCACGACCATCACGCCTAAAGGATTCAACGTTTCCTGAATACACTCCTTTATTTGGAGCGTCATACGTTCCTGTACTTGCAAGCGGTGAGAGAAGATATCCACCACACGGGCAATCTTGCTCAAACCTGTAATGTAGCCGTTGGGAATATAAGCCACGTGCGCCTTGCCGTAGAAAGGCAGCATATGGTGTTCACAGAGAGAAAAGAAATCAATGTCTTTCACAATCACCATCTGATTATAATCTTCCTTGAACTTGGCGGAGCGGAGTACTTCGTGCGGGTCCATAGAGTACCCCTTAGTCAGTGCCAGCATGGCTTTGGCTACCCGTTCCGGTGTTTTCAGCAACCCTTCACGCTCAGGGTCTTCACCTAACAAAGTCAATATATGATGATAATGTTCTTTCAGTTCGTCCAATGAAGGAGATACGATTTCTTCTTTTCCTAACATGAGAAAGTGAGGGGGATAATTATGAGTTATGAATTAAAGGGGGATATTTATCTGATCTTTCACGATAGACACTTCCTTGAAAGCACCGGTGGCACGCAGTTGGCGCATCATGGCATCCGCTTCCTCAATGCTACGGAAGTCGCCTGCACGGCACAACCAGCGGGGCGGGTTGAAAGATGTATAAACGGGAAGGTCAGGAAAACGCTCTTTTATATTGGAAGCCACCGAATAGGCTTCATTCTTGGCCTGACGGGTGTTATTTCCGGCATATACCTGTACGCGATAGCCCGAACTTTTAATCACTTTCCGGTCGTCCGAACCGGTAGGGATATACTCCGAACCTATCAGTGCCCCGATACGGGCATCCTGATGAATGGACACTTTACCATGCCCCGGCACATTACGTTCCAGACTCTTTACGATGTTATTCTGCGCCACAGATATAGCGGCAAAGGCAAAACATGCAATTAAAAGCAAACCGAGTTTCTTCATAAAAGAGTGTTTTATACAGTTTTAAAAACAAGCTTTAAACATGAAGAGTCGGAAGTTGGCCTTCCTTTGGATACGACAACTTCCGGCTCTCTGTTATTAATTAAAAGCGTCGATGATACCCTTGAAGTCAGCAACCTTCAAAGCAGCACCACCAATCAGACCACCGTCTACATCAGGATTTGCAAACAGTTCCTTTGCATTGGAAGGCTTGCAGCTACCACCGTAAAGGATAGAGCAGTTTTCAGCGATTTCCTTGCCATATTTCTCGGCAACGGCAGAACGGATGAAAGCATGGATTTCCTGTGCCTGTGCCGGAGTAGCAGTCTTACCTGTACCGATGGCCCAAACCGGTTCGTAAGCCAGGATAATCTTGGAGAAATCTTCGGCAGACAGAGAGAATACAGATGCCAACTGAGCGGCAACCACTTCATTCTGCTTGTTAGCTTCACGTTCTTCCAGCACTTCACCGATACAGAAAATCGGAGTCAGACCGTTGGCCAAAGCCAATTTTACTTTTTCTTCCAGGATTTCCACTGTTTCACCGTAGTAAGCACGACGTTCCGAGTGACCGAGGATTACATACTTGGCACCGGTAGAAGCAACCATAGCGGCTGATACCTCACCTGTATATGCACCAGATTCCTTATCTGCACAGTTTTCTGCACCTACACCGATTTTGGCAGCATCTACCAGCGGAGTAACAGATGCCAGGTGAATAAACGGAGTACAGATGATTACATCACAATTAGGCTTTTCGTTAGCCAACGCTTCATTCAGTTCTTTTGCAAGAGCAATACCCTCCTGAAGGGTTTTGTTCATTTTCCAGTTTCCTGCAACAATGTTTTTTCTCATTTTGTTTTAATTATTAAAAGGGTTAATATATCTGCTATTCAAAGATTTACAATTTGTCATTCTCCCGATTGTCCGAGGATTGGGCGGCTTGCCGCTCCCTGCTTTTTCTTTCTCTCCGCTTGATTATCAGAATATCAATGCCGACAACCAGCGTCAAAGGTACGATAAACCACAATAATACGTAGCCAATGGTGTGCAATTTATTTTCCTGTTTCTGCTGTCCCAACTCTAATTTATCCAGACTATCGTTCAGTACATATTCATCGGGAAGTTGGTTATCGCTCCATTTATTCAGGATTGTACCGTCTTTTATCAGCAGCAGGCCGGGATTGGAACGGATAATCGTTTTCAGGGTAATATCATCCATCTGGCAGAACGGGTATTCCGCACCGGTTCTTTCACGCCACATCTCAATTTCTTCATCCGGCGAGGAAGTCAGCGCATAAAAACCGTAGCCGTGCTCCACACTGTAATCATAGATTTCATTGATAAGGTCGATATTGCTATCGTCCGCTTCCTCTATCCGGTGGGCTACCAATAAAAAGGTATATCCTTTGTCGGTCAGTACACTGTCGGTTATATCTTCACCCGTGCCCAGGCTTATCATGGAGAAATCATGAATGGGTGGTTCATAGCCTTTTTCTTTCAAAACGGTACGCGTTTCGACAAAAGTCCATGTGCTGTCCGGATAATTATCCAATGTAAACTCCTGTTGCCTGCCGTCTTTCTCCAATACAAAGCGGCTCTCGAATACACTCGGTTTCGCACCTTCGGGAATCTCCATGCCCGCCTTTATATCCGCTCCGATCTTATAAGGGCGGAAGTCCAGTACCGGCAGATATTCCAAGCAATAAAAAGAAAGTGCAAAGACAAACAAAAGCGTGTATAAGGACACCATCCATTCTATCTTCAGCGTAACGAAGCGGAACATGAGTTTCCGCTCCCGGAATACCGCTATCGCCGCAATCAGCAATACGATGTTCTTCCCGAATGTCTGCCAGTTCGTCAACACCCACGCATCGCCAAAGCATCCGCAGTCGGATACGGGATTTGCCAAAGCAAGATACAAGGTCAACGGAGTCATTACGCTCATCAGGAGAAGCGCCAAGGTCGACGCAATCTTCCGGCGTACACCGAAAAAGAGGAAAACTCCTACACAGAACTCTGCAGATGACAGAATGATGGCAAAAAGTAACGGCAGGTATGTAGGAAACCATGAAATTATGCCGAATGCCGCCAGATAATCCTGAATCTTATAAAATGAACCGAGCGGATCGACAGCCTTCACAAATCCGGAGAAGATAAACAACGTTGCCAGCAAAAAACGGCAGGTATTTACCCAGACGAGCTTTATAATATGTTTTTTCTCAGTCTCCAAACTCTATCTTTATCAAACCAAATACGGAATAATTAATCATGTCCATATAGTTGGCATCAACACCTTCCGAAACCAGTGTCTGGCCGGACAGACTTTCAATTTGCTTTGTACGGTATATCTTCATCAATATCAAGTCCGTATACGAACTGATACGCATACTGCGCCAAGCCTCATCGTAATCGTGGTTCTTGGCAAGCATCAATTCCAGCGACTCTTTCGCATATTTATCATACAGGACCATTGCCTCTTCGTTCGTCATATCCGCAGATTCGGCATATCCCAACTCCAGTTGTATCAAACCGATAATACCGTAGTTGACAATCGCAATGAACTCCGAACGGATACCTTCGTCCACCAAAGTCACGCCTTTAGTCTCAATGCTCCGAATACGATTGGCCTTAATGAATATCTGGTCGGTTACGGAAGCCGGACGAAGAATACGCCATGCAGGACCGTAATCATGAAGTTTCTTGGAGAACAGGTCACGGCAAATGGCGATGACATGCTCAAATTGTTGCTTGGTATCTTTCATATCCTTACAAATAGGCTGCAAATTTAGGAATAATTAAAGAGAAAAGAAAAGAGGGCACTCTAAATTATATTAAAGTGCCCTCTCCTATAGAGATTGTTTACGTTTAGAGAGTATTTCCGTTTTTATGAGCAACGCAATACCTGTCCCGGGCGGAGAATTGTTCTCCGGGTAATGCGGTTCAACTTGCAAAGCTTGTCGATGCTTGTACCCTGACGGGATGCAATCTTGGATAAGGTATCGCCTTTCTTCACTTTATAGAACAGACCTTCACCCGATGCCATACTGCGAGCCGTACCGGAAGTGCCTTTGGTCTTACGGAACGTATAAGAATCGGCAACAATATCCTGCTTTTCAAAATCGAACATCAATGCAGGGTTAATAGGAATTCCCAGGAAACGGGTTTCAAAGTGCAGATGAGAGCCGGTAGAACGTCCGGTATTACCTCCCAGTGCAATAGGTTCACCGGCCTTTACCAACTGGTTTATATCAACCAATTGCTTGGACAAATGCCCATAGACCGTTTCCAAACCGTTATCATGACGGATAACGACATATTTACCATATCCGCGACGGCCCTGATTCTTAACGATACGTACCTTACCGTCAAACGCGGCACGGATTGTATCGCCTACATATACTTTAATATCCAAACCGTAATGCGCTCTTCTTCTGCGAGGGCGATAACCGAATACATCGGTAATACGGGTATGTTCGGTAGGCATGCAAAAGCCTTTCAAATCAAAAGTATAACTTTCCGGCACGATAGCATTGCCATAAGCCTGCACAAATTCATTGTTCCAGCTCGGATACAAATCCAACCCCGGATACAAAGACTGTTCCGCACGGATTTGTTTCTGCAAAGCCAATGAATCTACGCTTTTAAGTTTTCTGTCAATGGGAGCTTGGCGGGCAATCAGGTCCTGCGAGAAAGAGTTCAGGCTGACCATTGCCGTTGCTGCTAATAAAGCCGTTCTAATCCAATTAAAATTCATTCCGTTTCGTCATTCATTTCGATATCCGCAGAGCATATCCGGTGAATCAACCGCACCCTGTTTTACGCGAATATCCAGATTATTTTCAAAAATTCTTCCAAAGGTAACATTTCTCTCTGAAAAGGCGTTTGTGTCGTTAACTATTTTTTTGAAGTCACAAAAGTAAAAGCCACGAATAATAGCTAATAAACAACTAACAACAAGCTAATTACACCACAAACATGTTTAACAACATAAACGTACAAATAAAGCGTATGTTTAACCGTTTTTCAACTTATCGCAGCCCAATTAACGTTTGTCTTCCGCAAAGCTTTCAGTTGCCGCCACAGTATTTCATGCTCCGGGAGAGAACCATTCGGGTCTTTATCCACAATAGCCTGTGCCACTTCACGGACATATTGCAGCAATTGTCCGTCGCGGGCTATATCCGCTATTTTCAAATCAAAGGCAATGCCGCTCTGCTGGGTTCCTTCCAAATCACCCGGCCCGCGAAGTTTCAAATCAGCTTCGGCTATCTCGAAACCATCGTTCGTACGTACCATAATCTCCAGACGTTTCCGGGTATCTTCCGCCAATTTATAACCGGTCACCAGAATACAATAAGATTGGTCGGCTCCGCGCCCTACACGACCACGGAGCTGATGAAGCTGGGAAAGTCCGAAACGTTCGGCATTCTCTATTATCATCACGGAAGCGTTAGGTACATTCACACCGACTTCAATAACCGTGGTGGCAACCATTATCTGCGCCTCGCCGGAAACGAACAACTGCATTTGCGCATCCTTTTCGGCGGGTTTCATTTTCCCGTGCACCTTGCAAACCTTACAATCGGGAAACTCCTCACAGATATGCAGATAGCCTTCTTCCAGGTTCTTGAGGTCAATCTTTTCGCTCTCCTTGATTAAAGGATAAACGATATAGACCTGACGTCCTTCGTCAATCTGTTTGCGCACGGAACGATACAGGCTTACGCGATGACTGTCGAACTGATGAATGGTGGCAATCGGCTTTCTTCCCGGCGGAAGCTCATCAATGACCGATACATCCAGATCGCCATAAAGCGTCATTGCCAGAGTCCGCGGTATGGGAGTCGCGGTCATGACCAAAACATGAGGCGGCTGTACGCTTTTTGTCCACAAACGGGCACGCTGGGCTACGCCGAAACGGTGCTGTTCGTCGATGACAACTAGTCCCAATGATGCAAAATTCACGGTATCTTCAATGACGGCGTGCGTACCGATAAGTATCTGTACATCTCCTGTCAGCAGACCGGAAAGAATGGCTTCCCTCCGTTTGCCTTTGATTGAACCGGTCAACAGTTCAACCCGTACATCCATTCCGTACAATAGTTCGCGAATCGTTTCGTAGTGTTGGTTTGCCAATATTTCGGTAGGCGCCATCATACATGCCTGATAACCGTTATCAAGCGCAATCAGCATACTCATCAACGCAACCAATGTCTTTCCGCTCCCCACATCTCCCTGCAAAAGACGGTTCATCTGCCTGCCCGCACCCAAGTCCCGGCGTATCTCCTTCAACACGCGTTTCTGAGCGTTCGTCAACTCAAAAGGAAGATTGCGGGAATAAAAGCCGTTGAATATATCCCCCACTTTCTCAAAAACATACCCCCGGTATTTGCGCTGCCTGTCTTTGGCATAACGCAGTATGTTCAACTGGACATAGAACAGCTCCTCGAATTTCAGGCGGTATTCCGCTTTTCGCAGCACATCCGGACCGGACGGGAAATGGATATTCATCAAAGCATCCGTCAACGGCATCAGATGGTGCTCTGCCAGCAGGGCGGGAGAAAGCGTTTCGGGCAGAGGTTCGTTCAACTGCCCGACGAGGCTTTTCATCATCTTCTCGATGGCGTGCGAGTTGAGCGAGCTTCGCTTCATCTTCTCCGTCGTATTGTAATAAGGCTGCAACCCCATGGCAGAGAGCTTCAGTTCGGAAGCCGGGTCTATGTCCGGATGCGCAATGTTTACCCTGCCGTTAAACACCGTAGGCTTACCGAATACGATATATTCCTGATGAACCTTGTACTTCCCTATCAGATATTTGATGCCTTGAAACCAAATCAGGTCGACTATCCCCGTACCGTCCGAAAAGTGAGCTATCAGCCGCCGTTGCCGTCCTTCACCCGCCGTTTCAAAGCCTAAGATTTCGCCTTTCAACTGGATATAAGGCATCGCACCGTCTATTTCACGGATGCGATAGATGCGGCTGCGGTCTACGTATTTATAAGGAAAATAATACAATAAATCATGGAAGGAAAAGATGCCCAATTCCTTATTGAGCACCGAAGCACGCTGCGGCCCGACGCCCGACAGATATTTTATGTCACGCGTAGTTAAATCGAACATGAGTCCAAAAGGGCGGCAGCTATTTTCAAATCAAAGGGAGTGGTTATCTTTATATTTTCCCGGTTACCTTCCGTCAGGTAAACGGGCTTGCCCAATGCCTCGACCACCGAGGCATCATCCGTGAAATGCGAAGTATAAGGCTGCTCATAAGCCTGTTTCAGCAAATCCGCATCAAACACCTGCGGAGTCTGTACCAGCTTGTATGCATCGCGGCTGACAGTTTCACTTCCTTCGCCAACCAAATGACGCACCGTCTCCACCACATCCGTCACAGGAATCACCGCCTGCTTCCCGGCAGCCAGGGAGTAACAACGGGCTATAACCTCTTGAGCCACAAAAGGGCGTACCCCGTCATGCACTCCGACCAAGCCCGGTGTTGTAACAAATGCCAGTCCGTTCTTCACCGAATGAAAGCGTGTTTCTCCGCCGTCTGCGATTTGATGAGGAATTGAAAAACCATGTTTCCGGCACAACTCATTCCAGTAAGCCTGCTGGTTGCATGGAAGCACCAATATTATCCGTATCTCCGGACTATACGCATAAAAGGCCTCTATGGTACGCATCAATACAGGCTTTCCCCCTATCGGAAGAAATTGTTTGGGAAGTTCGCATCCCATGCGCAAACCTTTACCGCCGGCTACAATCAGAACATACTTCATTGGATTCACACAGCCTCTTCATAATTTACAATCAGACAATCATCGCCTCTTTCAATTCGGCAACTTTATCCTTGCCCTGCAGCAATTCCACCACCGCCAAAGCAAACTCCATGGCAGCGCCCGGACCTTTTCCTGTAATGACATTGCCGTCTTTTTCCACCATCGCTCCAGTGCAGTCGGCACCCTCCAGATATTGTTCAAAACCCGGATAGCAAGTAGCTTTCTTACCTTTCAACAGTCCCAGTTTGCCGAGCACCATAGGAGCGGCGCAAATGGCTGCAATCGGTTTGTTTTCTTCGGCAAAGCGTAAAATCAGTCTGCGCAAGTCATCGCACTTCTCCAAAGTGGCCGCACCCGGCATGCCGCCCGGAAGCAATATCAAATCAGCGTCGAAAAAGTCACAGTTCACGATATTCTTGTCACAAAGCACCGGTACGCCATGAGCGCCCTTCACAATCTCGTCAGGAGTAACCGTAATCATTTCCACATTCAACCCCGCACGTCTCATTACATCGACCGAAGTGAAAGCCTCTATTTCTTCAAAACCGTCTGCAAAAAACACATAAACTGTACCCATAATAGTTTCTCCTCTTATTTTAGATTAAAATAATATGTAATCGTTCCCGTCTGGTTACTCAATCCGCTTACCGTATTGAACCTCGCTTTCTTCGCCGCGTCTTCGGCAGCTTTCCGCAAGGCGGGGTTTACGGTATTCGTCTGGCGGTTGATGCTGGTGCCGATAACCTGCCCGGCTGGATTTACGGTAATGGTAACCACCACTTTTCCCTCATCCTGCACATTATATACGGGACGCGGCAATCCGCCCTCGCCTATGGAGCGTCCGCCAAGGTTAAAGGTCCCGTATCCGCCGGTCCCGGCAGTTGCCCCTTCCGAAGAGTTTCCCGTAGGACTTCCCTGCACACCGGTTCCTTCCGTAGCACCTTTGCTGCCCATTTGCGCACCTTTGCCGAAAGCTCCCGCTACACGTTTGCGGGCAGCTTCTTCGGCTGCCTTCCGTTCACGCTCCGCTTTTTCCGCAGCCAGCTTACGCGCCTCTTCGGCTTTCCCGGCAGCGCTCTTTTCGGGTTTCTTCACCTCTTTCTTCTTTTCTTCCGCCTTAGGCTTTATGGCAACGGTTTCTTCATCTTCCTGCGTCAGCATCTCCTGCTCCGCCTCTTCCGGCATTTCCGGAGCGGTCTCTTCCGGCATCGTCTCCACTTCAACCAAAGAAGGGTCGGCAGCCCCCCACGCATCGGGCATTTCTCCCATCATCACGGGCACACCGCCTTCCTCCGACTGTTCGGGCAAGGTAAATCCCACCAGTATCAAAAGGGCAATGACAACAACGTGCACCAACAGCGCACCTGCCAATCCTATATATTTTCCTTTCTTCTTCCGATTCACCGTTCCGATTTACGATTTAGCTATTTACGGTTAACACCGTTTACTTATTCTCAGGCGGGCGTGTAGCCAGCACCATCTTGAAATGATTCTCATTAGCGATATTCAGCACCTTCACAATTTCCCGATAGGGGACGGACTCATCGGCATACAATGCCACATACATTTCGGGCTCTTTCGCTGCGCACGATTGCAGAAAAGGAGTCAGCTCGTCCAAAGCCAGCGCCTGTTCCTTATCATTACCGAAAGCGGCATAGTAGTTCAAGTCCTTATCAATGATAACCCTTGTCAGCGGCTTGGCGGATGTCTGCTGTTTTCCCTGCGGAAGCAATACCTTGATTGCATTCGGTGATACTACCGTAGAAGTAATCATAAAGAAAATCAACAGCAGGAATATAACATCCGTCATGGACGCCATACTGAAATTGGGTGATATTTTTGCTCTACGTTGTAACACGGTCGTTGTTTCTGATTTATGAATTATGATTTATTTGGCAGGCTCGTTCAGCAAATCCATGAAAGCCATTGTCTTGGCTTCCATTTTATTTACCACACCGTCCACCAGCGTCACCAGGTAATTGTAGGCGAACATGGCGATGATGCCCACAATCAGACCGCCTACCGTAGTAATCATGGCCTCGTATATACCACCGGAAAGCAGGGTGATGTCGATATTATTACCGGCATTCGCCATTTCAAAGAAAGCACGCACCATACCGGTTACCGTACCCAGGAAACCAATCATCGGAGCGCCGCCCGAAATGGTAGCCATGATGGTCAGCCCCTTTTCCAGTTTCGCTACTTCGATGTTGCCGACATTCTCTATAGCTGCCTGCACATCATTCACCGGGCGTCCCAACCGGCTGATACCTTTCTCTATCATCCGTGCCGAAGGCGTATCCACACTGCGGCAATAGGCAATGGCAGCCTTAATCTCACCACCCAGAATATAATCCTTGATCTTATCCATAAACATAGGGTCTTCCTTGCCCGCCTTACGGATAACGTAATTGCGCTCGAACAGAATATAGAAGCACACTACGGAGAGTACTCCGAGCACTACCATAATCCAACCACCCTTGACAGCCATGCTCCACAGGTTCATTTCATCGGGAGCGGCAATGGGAGTAAGTACCGGATTGGCGCCGGCAACAGAATCGGCCAACGCCGGAGCCACTTGGGCCAATAACAACATAAGATTCATCAGCGGAGACAGTTTTTATATTCCTGAATGGTACGTTCCAATCCCAGATACAAAGCATCGCTAATCAGCGCATGACCGATAGAGACCTCATCCAGCCAGGGTATGTTTTTATAGAAATAATTCAGATTTTCCAGACTCAGGTCATGGCCTGCATTCAGTCCCAGTCCCAGGCTGCGCGCCGTTCTGGCTGCTTCCACAAAAGGAGCTACCGCAGCTTCCGGATTTTTAGGGAATGCCGTAGCATAGGGTTCGGTATAGAGTTCCACCCGGTCGGCACCGGCTTTGGCGGCATACTCTATCATTTCCGCATCGGTAGACACGAATACCGACGTACGGATACCGGCGGTATTGAACGCTTCCAGCACTTCGGTCAGAAACTCCAGATTGGCTTTCGTATCCCAGCCGGAGTTGGAAGTCAACTGAGTGGGGCTATCCGGAACCAACGTTACCTGATGCGGTTTCACTTTTAGCACCAAGTCGATAAATTCGGGTGCGGGATATCCCTCTATATTAAACTCCGTGCGCAACAGCGGACGCAGGTCGTAAACATCGCTCTTACGGATATGTCTTTCATCGGGACGCGGATGCACCGTTATACCGTCGGCTCCAAAACTCTCGCAATCCAACGCCACTTTTACAACATTAGGCACATTTCCTCCGCGTGCGTTACGCAATGTCGCTACTTTATTAATATTTACACTTAATCTAGTCATAATTCGGCTTATAGTTTGGGGCAAAAGTACAAATAATAGCAATATGTTGGCAGCATTCTGAGAAAAAAACTATTTTTGCATCTTACAAAAACAGAAAACAATTATGAAATTTGCCATATTCGGAAATACCTACCAAGCGAAAAAGTCATCGCATGCCGAAAATCTTTTCCGCCTGCTGGCTCAGCATCAGGCACAACTCTGTGTCTGCCGCGAGTTCTATAATTTCCTGACTTCCGACCTACATCTCAACATTCCGCCCGCCGAATTGTTCGACGGTAACGATTTCCGCGCCGATATGGTTATCAGCATCGGCGGTGACGGCACGTTTTTGAAAGCCGCCAGCCGTGTAGGCAAGAAAAACATTCCTATTCTGGGCATCAATACGGGACGCCTCGGCTTTCTGGCCGACATATCGCCCGAAGAAATGGAAGAAACGATTGACGAAATCTACAACAACCACTATAAAGTAGAGGAACGCAGCGTATTGCAGTTGAAGTGCGATGATGAAAAACTGATGGAATATCCGTACGCCCTCAATGAAATAGCCGTACTGAAACGCGACAGTTCGTCCATGATAAGCATCCATACCGCCATCAACGGAGCACACCTCACCACTTATCAGGCCGACGGACTGGTCATTGCCACCCCTACCGGTTCCACCGCCTATTCGCTAAGTGTGGGCGGCCCGGTCATCGTGCCTCACAGCAAGACCATCGCCATCACCCCCGTTGCCCCTCACAGCCTGAATGTACGTCCCATTGTCATCTGCGACGACTGGGAAATCACGCTTGATGTGGAAAGCCGTAGCCACAACTTCCTCGTAGCCGTCGACGGACGGAGCGAATCGTGCAAGGAGACTACGCGGCTCACTATTTCACGTGCGGACTACTCCATAAAGGTAGTGAAACGATTCAATCACATCTTTTTCGATACGTTGCGGAATAAGATGATGTGGGGAGCAGATGTGAGATAACTCCCACGAGGGTATGTCCAAAGATAGTAAAAACGCAAAAGCCCCGCGACTTTCCCTTTCCGGCAAAAGTCTGCGAGGCTTTACTTATATATTTCAGGTCGTCTCCTGATTAGAGAGCGCCTACTTCTTTCAGAGCAGCATTTGTCTTGTGAACGGCAGCGGCGCTGGCAGCGAATTTAGCTTTTTCGTCAGCGTTCAGTTCCAGTTCAACAATCTTTTCGATACCGTTCTTGCCAAGGATAACGGGAACACCGATGCAGATATCCGATTCTCCGTATTCACCTTCCAGATATACCGAGCAAGGAATCATCTTCTTCTGGTTATGGATGATGGATTCAACCACATAAGCACCTGCCGCACCCGGAGCATACCATGCAGAAGTACCCAGCAACTTAGTCAGCGTAGCGCCGCCTACCATCGTGGAAGCAACTACTTCATCCAGTTTTTCCGCGCTCAACAGCGTGCTTACCGGCTGGCCTTTGTACGTAGCCAGACGAGCCAGAGGAATCATGGTAGTATCACCGTGACCGCCGATAACCATACCTTCTACTTCGTTGGCATTGCAGCCCAAAGCCTGAGACAGGAAGTATTTGAAACGAGAGCTGTCCAAAGCGCCGCCCATACCGATGATACGGTTCTTGGGGATACCCAGAGATTTCAAAGACAGATAAGTCATAGTGTCCATCGGGTTGGAGATAACCACGAGGATAGCGTTGGGAGAATATTTCAGAATGTTCTGCGCAACCGACTTAACGATGCCTGCATTCACACCAATCAACTCTTCGCGGGTCATACCCGGCTTACGGGGAATACCGGAAGTGATTACCACAACATCGGAGTTAGCAGTCTTCTCATAATCGTTGGTACAACCTACAACAGTGGTATCGAAGCCCAACAGTTGAGCAGTCTGCATCATATCCATTGCTTTACCCTCTGAAACGCCTTCTTTAACATCCAGCATTACCACTTCGTCAGCCACTTCATTAAAGGCTAACACATTAGCGCATGTAGCACCTACGTTACCTGCACCTACTACGGTTACTTTTGACATAATTTCTAAAGTTTTTGTTTATTAGTGTTCTATAAAGTTGCTACAAAAATACAACGACATTCCTGATTAAAGAAATATTTCCGTAATAATTTTAGTTAAATGAAGAATTTGATTGGGGTTAGTGATCAGTGATTGGTGATTAATGATTATTTTTGCGGCGATTTACGATTATAGAGGGAAGCATCCGTCTGTCAATCACCAATCATTAACCACTAAACACTATCAAAATGGCCAACAAGAAAAATACGCTTCAGGTTGTTGTCGGAAGCATTCTGATACTATTATTAATAGGTGTTACCGTATTGCTGATTTCAGAAAAACGCGCCAACAACGAGTTGGTGCAGGAATTCAACCTGGAAAAGGAAGACCTGGAAAACCAGTACACCGACTTCGCCAAGCAGTACGATGAATTGAAGCTCACCGTATCCAACGACTCCCTTTCCGTCCTTCTGGAGCAGGAACAACTGAAAACGCAGCGTCTGCTGGAAGAGCTCCGTACCGTAAAAAGTACCAATGCCACCGAAATACGCCGATTGAAGAAAGAACTGGCAACCCTGCGTAAAGTAATGATAGGCTATATCAATCAGATAGACTCCCTGAGCCGCCTCACTACCCATCAGAAAGAGGTGATAGCCGACGTTACCCGCAAATACAATGTCGCTTCGCAACAAATCAGCAGCCTTGCCGAAGAAAAGAAAAACCTGAATAAGAAAGTGACGCTTGCCGCCCAGCTCGATGCAACGAACATCAACATCTTTGCCGCTAACAAGCGTGGCAAGAAAGCCAAAAAGGTAAAAGACGTCGTCAAGCTGAAAATCAACTTCACAATCGTCAAGAACATAACTGCCGAAACAGGCGAACGCACCCTCTACGTCCGTATCACCAAACCGGACAACGGCGTATTGAGCAAAAGCGATTCCAATACATTCCCCTATGAAAACCGCGAACTGGTATATTCCATCAAGAAATATATAGAATATAACGGCGAGGAACAGAACGTAACGGTGTATTGGGATGTCGAAGAGTTCCTGTACGCAGGAAGCTACCGTGTAGACATATTCTCGGACGGAACGCTTATCGGTTCACAGTCGTTCAATCTGGATTGATTCGGATTAATTCGGACAGAAGAACAAAAGAACAAATTTGAGGTGTGTCAAAACTAAAATTTGCTCTTTTGTTCTTTTCTCTGAAAAAGATTGTTTTCTGTTTCTTCCCCTCCCTTAAATCAAAAAATCCGCAATTTATTTTGTAATATCATTGAAACCCTATACATTTGCATCGTTGTTTATGCAATTATTGTTGCTTCATAAAACAATATTCCCACAACATTTACAATGTATAGATACAATGAAAAAGTTCTTCTGTTTCATCTACTTGACCTGCCTGATGCTGCCAACGAGCGCGCAGGGCATCCTGAGCCTGGATAGTTGCCGTGCACTGGCCGTAGCCAACAATAAGGAGCTGCTGATAAGCCGCGAGAAAATCAATGCGGCGCACTACCGTAAAAAAGAAGCATTTACAAACTATCTGCCCAAGATTTCCGCTACCGGCGGATATATGCGCAACCAAAAAGAGTTTTCCTTATTGAACGATGCACAGAAAGGTACACTCGGCAGTGTAGGAACGCAGGTAAGCGGTGCGCTGCAAAACGGAATCCAGGGAATGATGACCCAATACCCGCAACTGGCACAGAACCCGCAATTCATGGCACTTGTGCAATCATTGGGTAATATAGACATTGCCACCCCGCTCAACGGATTGGGACAATCGCTCGTAGATGCTTTCCGCACCGACACACGCAATATGTATGCCGGAGCGCTGACGCTGACCCAACCTCTCTATATGGGCGGTAAGATACGCGCCTACAACAAAATAACCAGATATGCCGAAGAACTGGCACGCCAGCAGCACAACAGCGGAATGCAGGAAGTAATTCTGAGCACCGACCAGGCATACTGGCAAGTGGTGTCTCTCGCCAACAAGAAGAAACTGGCGGAAGGCTATCTCGAACTCCTGCAAAAACTGGAAAGCGACATAGACAAGATGATTGCCGAAGGAGTGGCGACCAAAGCGGACGGACTGTCGGTAAAAGTCAAAGTGAACGAAGCCGAAATGACACTGACAAAAGTAAACGACGGTTTAAGCCTTTCCAGAATGTTGCTATGCCAACTATGCGGATTAGACCTTTCCACTCCCGTCACTCTGGCAGACGAGCAGGAAGACGACCTGCTCCCCACCCCGGCCGACAGCGGCAGCATCGATATGAACAGTGTATATGCCACACGGCCGGAAGTGCGCAGCCTGGAACTCGCCGCACAAATCTATAAGCAGAAAGTGAACGTGACCCGTTCGGAATTCCTGCCGTCCGTAGCGCTCATCGGAAACTATATGGCAACCAATCCGTCCGTATTCAACAGCTTCGAGAACAAGTTCAAGGGCATGTGGAACGTAGGCGTCATGGTCAGCATACCTGTCTGGCACTGGGGAGAAGGCATCTACAAGGTAAAAGCCGCCAAATCCGAAGCACGCATCAGCCGGTATCAACTGGACGATGCCAAAGAAAAGATAGAACTGCAGGTCAGCCAATCGGTTTTCAAGGTAAACGAAGCGGCCAAGAAACTTATCATGGCGGAGAAGAACCTGGAAAAGGCTGATGAGAACCTGCGCTACGCCACTCTCGGATTCGAGGAAGGGGTTATCCCGGCAAGCAATGTATTGGAAGCCCACACCGCCTGGTTGTCCGCCCAATCGGAAAAGATAGATGCACAGATAGACGTGAAGCTGACGGAAATCTATCTGAAGAAAGCAACGGGAAGTCTGAATATCGAGAATTAAAAACTGAAATCATAAATTACAATAATGGATACAAAATCACAAAACAGTAACATGTTGCTGGCATTCCTCACCCTGACGGGAGTAATCGCCATCGTTGCCCTCGTAGGTTTCTTCATGCTGCGCAAAGGGCCGGAAATCATACAAGGGCAGGCCGAAGTAACAGAATATCGCGTATCGAGCAAAGTACCGGGACGTATCCTGGAGTTCCGGGTGAAAGAGGGACAGAGCGTGCAGGCAGGAGATACGCTTGCCATTCTCGAAGCCCCGGATGTGCAGGCAAAACTGGAACAGGCCCGTGCTGCCGAAGCCGCCGCACAAGCCCAAAACGAAAAAGCCTTGAAAGGCGCCCGCCAGGAACAGATACAGGCAGCCTACGAAATATGGCAAAAAGCCCGGGCAGGACTTGCCATTGCCGAAAAATCGTACAAACGCGTAAAGAACCTGCACGACCAGGGAGTGATGTCCGCCCAAAAGCTGGACGAAGTTACCGCCCAGCGCGATGCCGCACAAGCCACTGAAAAAGCCGCACAAGCCCAGTACACTATGGCGAAGAACGGCGCGGAACGCGAGGACAAGGCTGCCGCAGCCGCCCTGGTAGAGCGTGCGAAAGGTGCTGTTGCCGAAGTGGAATCATACATCAGGGAAACCTGCCTGATAGCGCAGACTGCCGGAGAGGTTTCCGAAATATTCCCCAAAACAGGCGAACTGGTAGGCACAGGCGCCCCCATCATGAACATTGCCGTTATGGACGATATGTGGGTCACTTTCAACGTGCGCGAGGATTTATTGCAGGGACTGGGCATGGGAACCAAATTTGAAGCTTTCATCCCCGCCCTCGACAGGAACATCCGCCTGAAAGTATACTACCTGAAAGACCTCGGCACATACGCCGCCTGGAAAGCTACCAAAACAACCGGACAGTTCGACTTAAAGACATTTGAAGTCAAGGCATCTCCACTGGAGAAGACAGAAGGCCTGCGTCCGGGTATGAGCGTGATATTGAATAAGTGACAAGATTGCATAAGGTTGTAAAACAATAAGGTGACAGAGTGATAATGGAGAAGAAGAACAACAAATACACGGCCCTGCTGAATGTGATGAAACGCGAGTTGCGACGGCTCGTTTCGCGCCCGCTATACCTGTTCTGCATGGTCATAGCACCTCTGTTCTGCTATATATTCTTCACAACGCTAATGGATTCCGGCTTGCCTACCGACATGCCCGTCGGCGTGGTGGACCGGGACATGACCGCCACTTCACGCCAATTGGTGCGCAACCTGGATGCTTTTGAGCAAACCGCCGTAGTAGCCCGCTATCCCAATATTTCCGATGCACGCATCGCCATGCAGAAAGGAGAGATTTACGGCTTCTACTACATCCCCGAAGGAACAGCCGCCAAAGCACAGGCACAACGGCAGCCTAAAGTATCCTTCTACACCAACAATACGTTGCTCATAGCCGGTTCACTGCTCTTTAAAGACATGAAGATGATGAGCGAACTGGCATCGGGAGCCGCCGCACGCACCGCACTATACGCCAAAGGCGCAACGGAAGAGCAGGCAATGGCATTCCTGCAACCGATTGTCATCGACACCCATCCGCTGAACAATCCGTGGCTGAACTACTCCGTATACCTGTGCAACACTTTTGCTCCGGGCGTACTGATGCTGCTTATCTTTATGATAACCGTCTACTCCATCGGGGTGGAAATCAAGGACCGTACCGCCCGCGAATGGTTGCGCACGGGCAACGGTTCCATCTGGATATCCCTTGCCGGAAAGCTGCTGCCGCATACAGCCGTATTCTTCCTTATGGGAATCTTATACAACACATACCTGTACGGTTTCCTGCATTTCCCCTGCAACAGCGGGATACTGCCGATGCTGCTCGCCACGCTCTGCCTGGTGCTGGCATCGCAAGGCATGGGCATACTGATGATAGGTACTCTGCCCACCCTGCGTCTGGGACTCAGCTTTGCTTCCCTATGGGGCGTACTGTCGTTCTCCATGTGCGGACTGTCATTTCCCGCCATGGCGATGCATCCCGTACTGCAAGGCCTGGCAAACCTGTTTCCCCTGCGCCATTACTTCCTTATCTACGCAGACCAGGCCCTGAACGGCTATCCCATGATTTACTCGTGGATGAACTATGTGGCACTGCTTGTTTTCATGATGCTTCCTTTCCTTGTGGCCCGCAGGCTGAAAGAAGCATTGATACACTATAAATACCTACCCTGATGAAACAGATTACCTTCAAACAGAAAGTAGTACAAGGCATATACGACCTGTTCTATGTATGGAAGCAGGAATTACGCAACCTCTTTCGCGACCAGGGTGTGCTGATATTCTTTGTACTCGTTCCGTTGACATATCCTTTGATATACTCGTTCATCTATACCAACGAAACAGTCCGTGAAGTGCCTGCCGTGGTAGTGGACAACTCGCGCAGTTCCCTGAGCCGGGAATATCTGAGGAAAGTGGATGCCAGTCCCGAAACAAGCATCGTGGCGCATTGCGCCGATATGGAAGAAGCCAGACTCATGCTGAAAGAGCGCAAGGCATACGGCATCATCTACATACCCTCCGGCTTCAGCGATGACATAGTCCGGGGCAAGCAAACGCAAGTCAGCATCTTCTGCGACATGAGCGGACTGCTCTATTACAAGGCATTGCTCACTGCCAACACCAACGTGTCGCTCGCCATGAATGCGGATATTAAAATGGAACGTGCCGGCAATACTACCGCCCGCCAGGATGAAATAACAGCCTACCCCATCGAGTATGAGGACATAGCCATCTTCAACCCCACCAACGGGTTTGCCGCCTTCCTGATACCTGCCGTACTCATACTGATTATACAGCAAACATTGCTGTTGGGTATCGGTCTGGCAGCCGGAACAGCCCGCGAGCAAAACCGGTTCAAAGAACTGATTCCTGACGACCCTCATTACAACGGAACACTCCGTATCGTCATGGGAAAAGGATTGAGTTATTTTATGGTCTACTCGCTGGTAGCCGTGTACATACTATGTGTAGTACCGCGCCTTTTCAGCCTCAACCAGATAGCAATTCCCAGTGTGCTGGCTCTGTTTGCCCTGCCCTACCTGACAGCCTGCATCTTCTTTGCAATGACGGCATCCATTGCCATACGCAACCGGGAAACCTGTATGTTATTGTTTGTGTTCACTTCCGTACCGCTGTTATTCCTCTCCGGCATCTCCTGGCCGGGCGCCGCAATGCCCGAATTCTGGAGGTATTTTTCCTATATCTTCCCTTCCACTTTCGGAATCAACGGCTATGTACGTATCAACAGCATGGGAGCCACCCTCAACGAAGTAGCTTTCGAGTATCAGGCCCTATGGATACAAACCGGAATTTACTTCCTCACCACCTGCCTCGTCTACCAGAGAAAGAGAGGTTAGCGATTAGTGTTATCACTAATCCCTAACCGCTAACCTATAGCATACCGGCACTGTGCTGTTGCCTACGCGATAGATGCCGAACTTGAAGTAGTAGCCGTCGTCGTCGTTGCGTCCTATCAGGATTTCTTCGTTATTCACGATATGCTCTTTAACGGTTTTCTTTTTGTCGGCATACTCCATCTGCACATCCAACTTACCCGGTTTCACAATGGTTTCGGCTTCCTTGCCGTAGGTGGTCCAGTCGATATGAATGCGGAAAGTCACCCAACAATCTTTGGGGAAGTCGGCAAAAGGCATTTTATAGGCTATCGTAGAAGCCTTGTATTCGGAAGTAACGGGCTTCATTATCGGAGTTTTTTCCGGATTGGCATTGCAACGGTCGTCTTTGTCGGTCAGCCAGCGGCGGTCCGAATTGGCCTTGATGTAGAACCAGCCGCCGGAAAATCCGAAAGCCAGCGGCGGATAACCGCCCTGCTCTACCAGCCAGCCGTTTTTCTTTCCTGCCTTATAAACAGGGTTTCCCTTTTTATCTTTCACCGGATTTCCCTGCTTATCCAGTTTCGCCACCTTTTCATATCCGGTATTCTTCTTGAAGATAGTAGTCTTATCCAGCTCTATGAACTCGTCAACGGTCAGCTTCTTCACTTCACCCTCAGGAGTCTGCACAAGCGTGCGGTCGGGCATGCCGTGCCATTGGGCAAAAATGGTGGACACATTGCTGTCCAAATCAGACGGGATATATACGGAAAACTCATAGTCGCGCGAAGCCCCTTGCGGACAAATGCCTTTTCCGTGATGATATACGGTTTTCGTAATTTGCGCTTTCCGGTAAGCATCCGCCGGCAGTCCGTTAAAATCCGCCGAAGTGGCATAACAATAAGAAAGCTCGGCACGGCCTTTGGTTTCTCCCTTGCCGTATCCCTCCAATGTATTGTCCTCCCGACGCAGTTCGAAACGGTAAGAAGGCTTGCCGTTGAACAGACATGTGAAATCCCGCTGAATCGCGTGTTTCTTCTTTGCACCGACAGCCACCCAGCGACCGTCTATAATCTGGTCGATACGTGCAGAGTCTGCCTGAACATTCACCCGTTCGGTCAGGGGAACCAACGTTTCAGCGCCTTTGGTTTGTGCGGTCAGCGTTGCCATGCACCCCGCTGCCGTCATCATGCAGATAGCAAAAATGTTTTTCTTCATCCTTATTTGATATTAAACTTAAAAACGATGCGGCAAAAGTACGAAAGCTGCGCCTCACACCTATCCCCTATTTGTTTCGGAAAACCCTATATTTGTGCAAATACTCCACAAGATATAGAAATTCTGAAAGATATTAGTATCTTTGGTCCATCATAAATTTTACGGTTCAATAATGAATATCCTGAAAAAGATAACAACCATCCTGTTTATTTTATGTATAACGGGAGTCTCTAACGCTTATCCGGAAGCTTGGGGACAGATAAACTTTTCTTATATATCCATTAACGACGGTCTGTCACAAAGCACGGTCTTCTCCATAGCGCAGGACAAGCTCGGCAATATGTGGTTCGCCACCTACGACGGCGTCAACAAGTACGACGGATACACATTTACCGTATATCAGCACGATGAAAACGACCCCAACAGCATCGCCAACGACATCTCCCGCATTGTTATGACCGACAGCAAGGGGCGTGTATGGATCGGCACCCGCGACGGTCTGTCGTATTATGACGAGGAAAAAGACAAGTTCCAGAACTTCTTCCTCGAAAAGAACGGCAAGCACCTGCAAGTCAACGGCATTGTGGAACTTTCACCGGAGCAGCTACTTATCAGCACGCTCGAAGGACTGACTACGTTCGACATCCCCGCATCCCGTTTTGTAGATGACATATTCGGCACGGCAATGCACAAAATGGTTGCATCCGCCCTGTACAGGCATGACGACCAAATCTATATAGGTACACCGTCGGACGGTCTGTACTGCTATTCCATTCCGAAGAATACACTCGAAAAACTCGCTTACATTCCAGGCAGCAAGCAAATCCAAAGCATCCTGCAGCAATCTCCTACCCGTATATGGGTAGCTACGGAAGGTTCCGGCCTTCTCCTTGTCAACCCCAAGACCCGGGAAGTCAAAACATACAGGCATTCCCCTTCCAACCCGCAATCCATCAGCTCCAACTATATCCGCTCACTGGCACTGGATTCACAAAACCGCTTGTGGATAGGAACTTTCAACGACCTCAACATCTACCATGAAGGCAACGACTCGTTCATGTCCTACAGCAGCAATCCCGTAGAAAGCGGCAGCCTGTCGCAACGCTCCGTACGCAGTATCTTCATGGACTCGCAAGGCGGCATGTGGCTGGGAACGTATTTCGGCGGACTGAATTATTACCACCCCATCCGCAACCGCTTCAAGAACATAGAGCACATTCCGTTCAAGAATTCGTTGAGCGACAATGTTGCAAGCTGTATCGTCGAGGACAAACAGAAGAACCTTTGGATAGGAACCAACGATGGCGGCTTGAACCTCTACATCCCCGGCACTCAGAAGTTCATCCACTACGCATTGCAGGAAAGCCAGCGCGAAGACGGCTTAGGCTCCAACAACATCAAATCCGTATACGTGGACGAACCGAGAGGACTGGTATACATCGGCGCACATGCCGGCGGCCTGAGCATCCTGCATCGCAACAGCGGACGCATGGAAAACTTCAACCAGCTCAACAGCCCGTTAATCAATGAGAACGTATATGCCATCCTTCCCGACGGAGAGAACAATTTCCTTTTAGGAACATTAAGCGCTCTGGTACACTTCAACCCGGAAAAACGGAGTTTTACCACCATCACTCAGGAAAATGACGGAACGCCAATCAACGTCCAGAAGATTACTACCCTGTTCCGAGATTCCAAAAAGCGTCTCTGGATAGGCGGTGAGGAAGGCGTGTCCGTATTCAACCAGCATGGAACCTCCATACAGAAAGCGGACATTTTACCCGAATCCACCGCTACGAAAGCATTTACCAATTACATCTACGAGGCAAACAACGGTTTAATCTGGGTAGGTACACGCGAAGGATTCTATTGTTTCGATGAGAAAGCCAAGCAGATTAAACGCTATACCAAAGCCGACGGACTGCCCAACAACGTGGTTTACGGCATTCTCGAAGACTCTTACGGCCGCCTGTGGATGAGTACCAACCGGGGCATCTCATGCTTCAATCCGGAAACGGAGAAATTCCGCAACTTCACCGAAGCGGACGGATTGCAGAGCAATCAGTTCAACACCTCTTCCTGCTACCGCACTTCCGATGGCGAGATGTACTTCGGAGGCATAAACGGCCTTACCACATTCCGCCCGGAACTGTTGCAGGACAATCCCTATACCCCATCGGTAGTAATCACCAAGCTACAGCTTTTCAACAAGACCGTCCGTCCCGACGATGAAACCGGCATTCTGAGCAAGAACATCAGCGACACGAAAAGCATCACGCTGAAATCCTGGCAGACAGCATTCTCCCTGGAGTTTGTCGTATCGAACTACATCTCCGGACAGCATAATACATTCGCCTACAAATTAGACGGTTACGATAAAGAGTGGTACTACCTCACGGACAGGCATCCGGTGTCCTACTCCAACCTGCCGCAAGGTACTTATCACTTCATGGTGAAAGCCGCCAATAACGACGGCAAATGGAACACCACGCCTACCGTACTGGAAATCGTTATTCTGCCCGTGTGGTACAAGACCTGGTGGGCTGTCATACTGTTCCTTGCCACTTTTGCCGGCTTTGTCACATTCGTATTCCGCTTCTTCTGGATGCGTAAGAAAATGGAAGCAGAGCTTGAAATCGAACGCCGCGACAAGGAACACCGCGAAGAAATCAACCAGATGAAGATGCGCTTCTTCATCAACATTTCGCATGAACTCCGTACACCGCTTACCTTAATTCTGGCACCACTTCAAGAGGTCATCAGTAAAATCAACGACCGCTGGACCCGCAACCAACTGGAATACATCCAGCGGAATGCCAACCGCCTGCTGCACCTTGTCAACCAGCTTATGGACTACCGCCGGGCGGAACTCGGAGTTTTCGAACTGAAAGTAAAGAAAGGCAATGCCTATCACCTGATACGCGAGAACTTCCTGTATTATGACAAGCTGGCACGCCATAAAGAGATACACTACGCTTTCCACTCCGATTTGGAAGAAAAAGAGGAACTTTTCGACCCTAACTATCTGGAACTGATTGTCAACAATCTTTTGTCCAATGCTTTCAAATATACGGACAACGGAAAGAGTATCGCCGTTACCCTGAAAGAGGAAAACAATTGGCTGATACTGCAAGTGAGCGACACCGGTGTCGGTATTCCTATCAATAAGCAGGGTAAAGTGTTCGAACGCTTCTATCAGATAGAAAGCCAGCATATAGGAAGCGGCATCGGACTGTCGCTGGTACAGCGTCTGGTCGATTTGCATCACGGACGCATCGAACTGGAAAGCGAAGAGGGCAAGGGAAGTACATTCTCCGTCTATCTGCCTCAAGACCTGGCTGTTTATAAGGCCACCGAACTGGCAGGCTCCAACACTTCCAAGGAAGAAGAGCAAGTGTACTCCACCAACTCCAAAGAAATGTATTTCATCGATACGGAGAAAATGGAGAATGAAGCCATAGAAACGGGCGACAAGAAACGCGGAACCATCCTTATTGTGGAAGACAATCAGGAGATTCGCCATTATCTCAGCAGCGGTTTGGCTGCATTGTTCAACATACTGGAGGCCGGAAACGGTGAAGAAGCCTTGGAAAAACTGAAGAACCATGAGGCGGACATTATTATCACCGATGTCATGATGCCTGTAATGGACGGCATCAAGCTATGTAAGAATATCAAACAGAATATTCGTACCTGCCACATTCCGGTTATCATCCTGTCTGCCAAAACCGACATAAAAGACCAGTTGGAAGGCCTGCAAGTAGGTGCGGATGATTATATCTCCAAGCCTTTCTCCATCGCCGTCCTCACTTCCAAGATACAGAACATGATGCGTACCCGCCGCCACATGCTCGAGAAGTACGCCAAATCATTGGAAGTGGAACCGGAAAAGATTACTTTCAATGCCATGGATGAAGAGTTGCTGAAACGTGCCGTAAGCATCGTAGAAGAAAACATTGATAATTTTGAGTTCTCTACCGATGAATTTGCGCAAAAGATGAATATGAGTCGCTCCAACCTGCATTTGAAACTGAAAGCAATCACCGGAGAGTCAGCCATCGACTTTATCCGTAAAGTACGGTTCAAAAGGGCTACCGAACTGCTGAAAAGCGGACGTTATACGGTAACCGAAGTCAGCAGCATGGTGGGATTTAATTCATCTTCTTATTTTGCAACTTGCTTTAAGAAGTATATAGGCTGTTTGCCGACGGAGTACATTAAAAAAGTAAAAGGATAGGCCTTATCCCGCAAGGCAATTTTGCTTTTCAAAACACCGCATGTTAGCGTCCGAAACACCGCGTCTTTGCGAGTGAAATGCCGCGCTATAACAGATAAAATCCCTGAGGTTTGCCAAGCAAATGCCTGCACTTTCGGGTGGTAAGGTGTGGAGTTTTAGATGCAACTGTGTAGCATTGCCAATGAAGCTCTACAACCGGGCTTCACCCGCTATCCCGCATGAATAAAGAGTTGTGAAGGGTGAAGGAGGTACAGGCTAACATTTTTTCTGATAAGATACTGATAGAATGCACATAAGAAAGGATGGTTCCTATTCATCCGAACACCCCTCTCAGAATACCCCATGCAGGCTTTTTAAACAAATACGATATTTCATTCAACAAATTTGATAATAAAATTCAGATTTCAAAGAAAGCATAAACAAGACAGATTAGCTCTTAGAAATCAATGTAATATATTTGCGGCAAAGAAAATTGAAACTTTTACTAATAAAAAACAACTTAAGTATGAAGAACACTCTCTTTATCTGTTTGTTCGCAATGTTTGCACTCTCCGGATGTGTTGACGACGAAGAAGAATTCGCCACAGGCGGAAACATCAGTCCGGAACTGACTCCTGAGAACAAAGAAAACGCAGTATTGAACACTGCTGTTTTTGACCAACTCAACCTCGACTATCCCGGCTTGGAAAAAGTAAAGCAATATCATGAAGCTGGTGAGGACTATCTTGCGGCAAGTGCACTCTTGGAGTATTACCGCATGAGAGCCAATGCAGAAAACCCGGCGTTGTCATTAGTCAACATCACTCTCAACAAAGGAAATGCAAGTAACAACTTCAATGATGGTGACCAAAATATCGCAGACTTCGCATTAGAATATCGTTTTTTTGTTAAAGGCTTCTATGAAGGCAGCGATAAAAAGCCCTACTCTTTGGGTAAAGCCGGCAGTATTGACTGGAACAAAAATGCGAGTGTTGGTGAAGAATATCTGAAACAATTACATCGTCATCAATGGTTCATCCCACAAGCCAAAGTTTATCGTGTAAGTGGTGATGAAAAATATATCAAATCCTGGATAGAGGTCTACAGCGATTGGATTACTCAAAATCCACAACCGGCAGAAGGGCCTAATACCACTTCATGGTGGCAACTCCAAGTAGCAACCCGTCTTATCGATCAGGTACAACTGTTGGAATACTTCAAACACTCCGACAATTTTACGCCCGAATGGCTCACTACATTCTTGACTTCATTTGCCGAACAGGCAGATTTTCTTGTAAAATACCCTTATGCAGAAAGCGGTAACATTTTAGTTACACAAGGACAAGCATTGATTGCTGCCGGTGTACTGATGCCGGAATTGAAGAATGCTCAAAATTGGTTGGATAAAGGATGCAGCATTGCAAATGCAGAAGTAAAGAATCAATTCATGGCTGATGGCTGGCATAAAGAAATGTCACTTCATTACCATATTTCCGCTGTAGCTGATTTTTACGAAACAATCAGATTGATTCAGGCTAATAAACTGACAAGCAAGTTAGACCCTGAATTCAATGAATATCTCCGTAGCGCAGCAGAAGTCTTAATCCATTTCACCTATCCCAATTATTTTGAAAAAGGTGCAGATTATATTGTACCCGGTTTTAATGATTCTTGGAAATCAAACTGGAGTCGTTCCACAATATCCAAAAACTTCATAAAGTACACAGAACTATTTCCAGATAGTGAAGAATTTAAGTATATGGCAACAGCCGTCAACGGTGGAAATGCCCAGGGGAAAACACCCGGAAACGACATAAAAGTATTTGGAGACGCCGGTTATTATGTGATGCGCAACGGTTGGGAGCCTTCATCTACTGTAATGATTTTCAGTAACAACAAGAGCAATGATATATCTACCGACTTGGAACGGTGGAGCCACAACCAACCCGATAACGGAACATTTGAATTATACATCAACAAGCGTAATTTCTTCCCTGACTCCGGTGTATATAGTTACGAATACAACACTAATACCGATTCAGGAAAAGCACGTTTATGGTTCCGCAACAGTGAAAACCATAACACGCTGACTCTAGGAAAAGTTACTGAAGGAAACAGATATGCCTCGGATTTCAAATACGCAGCAGGCAAACTTTTAAAAGCAGATGCGGATGTATTGGTATTCGAAAATCAAGGTTACGACAACTTAAAGCATCGTCGTACTGTATTCTACGTGGATAAATCATACTTCGTATTAGTAGACGAAGGTATCGGTGAAGCAACAGGGGATCTACATTTGAACTTCAATTTATGCGAGAATAAAGATAATGTAGTTTTAGATGCCGAACAAAAAGGAGCACATACCTCTTTCGCTGATAATAACAATATTGTCATCCGTACATTTGCCGAAGATAATAATTCTATAACCTGCCAGGAAAAAGAGGGACGTTTTTCATTCTCAAGTTCTGCAAATGATGGTTATAAAGAACGTATTGCTTACTCTATAGATATGAATAAAGCGGATAATAAAACAGCTCGATTTGCCACCGTTATTCTTCCTATAGAAAAATATACGGAGGAGAAAGAAATTTCAGTAACATTCGGTGAATGCACCAATAACAGTATTTCCGTGAACGTAACAGTAGCAGGAGAAACCAAGACTTTATCATACACTTTATAACAAATCAATAATTTTCAGAATATGAAATCTAAATTGCTAAGCACATTCAGCATGCTACGTTTCTTTATAGTAGCTGCATTAACTGTGTTTTGTGTCTCTTGCGATAAAACAGAGACCACAGACTCTACAGGATTTATTCTCCATTACTTAGGAGTAACGGATATAGGTCCCGGTATGTCCTATACATTACAGGCGCCTACTTATAAAGGTAGTGCACCTTATGATTTTACAATCACAAAGGTTACGCTTAATGAAGAAACTTTCAGCAACAACGATAACTTTGTGATAAATGCAGAAACAGGCGAAATTACAATTCAGAATACTGATGGCATGACATCAGGGATGTATAGTATCAGTGTAGGCTGCTATTCTAACGGCAAGTTCTTTGATTTTAAAGATGCTGTTCAGGTAAACATGTTGCTGGCTGTACCCGAAGGAGTAACTGTAGAACCGGCAGAAGTATTGGTGAACCAAGATGAAGAGAACTGGGCAGAAGCCAGTGCACAAGTAAGTACAGAAGCTGACAAACATGTTAGTATCACAGGATATGCCATTGCACAAGACGAAACGAAGCCATATCTGTCCTACTTTACTTTCGATCCCAACACTAAAGGAAAGATTATTATTCGCGAAAGTGAAAAAGATAAATTAGTTGCAGGAGAAAGTTATACATTAAACTTAAAACTTACCACTAAGGCTGGTGAACACATGTATAACAATGCTGTAACCTTTAAAGTTGTTTCTAAACCACGCGATTTATTTTATATAGAAACTGAAGCTTTACCTGATCTTTTTGAAACCGGTACTGAAAATAAATCAGTAATACCTACTATTGCAGGGGCAAAAGAAGAACTAAAATTTGCCATAAAATCCGTAACTCCAGAAACAACAGCTTTCACTATCAATGAAACAACAGGACAAATTAGTGTTCCAGAGGGTAATTCTTTGGAAATCAGCGAAACTCCTTATGTATTTACTATTACAGCAAGTAATGCTTATGGCAGTAATGACTTTGAAGGCATATATTCAGTAAAGGTTGTAGCTTTCATTGAGCCTATTCAACCCGAAACATTCAAATATACTGCTATAAACCAACTTTATCAATTAGGTGGTAAAGCAGAAGATAATGCCATTGTTCCAGGTTTTGTTGGCGGTGCACCAACATTTACATTCGATGCAAATAATAGCGATGAAATTAAGGCTCAAATAGATCAAAAATTCATCACACTAAACTCTGCAAACGGAACCATCGACATTACAGACAAACAAACTTTAAGTACTGGAAAGCATGAAATTAAAGTTAGAGTTACCAATAAAAAGAATGAAGAAGGCGTAGTTTCAGCACTTGAAGTTAATGTTATTCCAAATCCAAATAATTTTGAATACGTGAGTTGGGGAACTAATATAGAAAATGAAATTCCAACTAATACAAATGGCAATAAAACAAACCCCATCTCCACAGAAACGACAGAAGAAACTAAAGAAGAAAATAGAAATCTCTTCCGATTTATTCAAGGTCGAGATGTAAGAGAATTACCTCTACAAAGAATAAAAATGATAAATGAAAATGCAAATACAACATTTACATATAAAGTATTAGAAAATAATTTCATTGGGCATGAGAAAATAGTTAAAGGGGCAAAAGTAAAAGAAGACGGTACGATTTATTTCACAAACTTAACTGCAAAAAAGAATTTTGCAGATGGAAGCAGTAATGCAAAAGGATGTGTTTTCCAAATTGCTGTTACAGCTAAAGGAAATAATGCACCTGCTGTTACTAAAAATATACCTATTTTTATTAGCACCCCCAAACCTACTGTTATAAGATATCCTAACATTGTAGATAAAGACAAGATTAACTATGTATTACTTTGTACTCCATTCGTTATAAAAGTTAACCCCAAAGAGCCTAAAATTCCATCTATAAAAACACAGATGCATATTATTGGAGCACAAGATATAGATGGAGTGCAAACTAATTATAGCTTATACTCTGGAATTTTAGATGATTATCATTCAAACTTTATTTGGGATTATAGAGACGATTTTTCCTATTGCAATTTTGATGATAATACCGGACATGGGACAGGGGATAATAAATCCGCAGGAAATTTATTAAATCAAATATGGTCCAACATTGGCGTAGCAACAACTACCAATACACCATTCCGCTATTATGATCATAAAACAGGTCAAATAGACAAGCAAAATACTAAAGCAGCATACATTGAGCCAACTTCTAATGGCCATCAATTAATTATTAATCCCAATGTATGGCAGGCAGCAGATGGAAAATATCCATATGGAGCAATGTTAGGAAATATGAGGTTTACCTTAGAAAACAAACCTGAAAATCTAGAAGCAGGAACTTTATGTGCTTCACAATATTCATTCATTATCTGGTTCGACGAAACCTACGAAGGCAACTAATTATCTAACAAAACAATAAATACAATTATGTATAAACCAACATATCATACACTGAGCAAAAGAGGGTACATCACCCTCTTAGCCCTCCTTGTATCTATTATCACCTTTGCACAAGGTGTAACAGTGAAAGGAACTATCCTTGACGAAAATAAAGAGCCTTTAATTGGCGCCACAGTACAGGTAAAAGGTGAAACGACCGGTGCAGCCGCTGATTTGGACGGTAATTTCACCCTCAAAGCCAAGAAAAACGCAACATTGGTGGTAAGTTACATTGGTTATCTGACACAAGAAGTACGCCTGCAAGGTAAAACCCAAGTAACTATCCAACTGACTCCCGACAGTAAAACACTGGACGAAGTAGTAGTTGTAGGTTACGGTACTATGAAGAAAAGTGACTTGACTGGTTCCGTAGCTTCCGTTGCAGCCAAAGATATCGAAGGATACCAGACCAGTTCCGTAGCCGGAGCATTGGGCGGTCAAATTGCCGGTGTACAAATCACCTCTACCGACGGTACTCCGGGCGCAGGTTTCAATATCAGCATCCGCGGTGTGGGCACATTGACAGGAGACGCATCTCCGCTCTACATCGTAGACGGTTTTGAAGTATCAGATATCGACTACCTCTCCAATTCGGACATCGAATCTATCGAAGTATTGAAAGATGCTTCTTCTTCCGCTATCTACGGTGCACGTGCAGCCAATGGTGTTGTACTGATTACCACCAAATCGGCTAAAGTAGGCAAGACAACCGTTACTTACAATGGTTCGGCAACCTACCGTAAGATTTCAAAGACTTTGGATTTGCTCTCTCCATATGAATTTGCACGACTTCAAGGTGATATCGACCCCAAATACAAAGACACTTACTACAAAGAAGGAGACGAAACAGAAGGAGTTCCTTACAAATATCAAACACTTGACGATTATATCGGTGTTGCTGGAGTAGACTGGCAAGGAGAAACATTCAATCCTACATGGTCTCAAGACCATAATGTAACTATTATGGGTGGTACGGACAATACCAAATACAACGGTTCGCTCTCACGCTATGTAGAAAACGGTATCTTCAAGAACAGTGGCTTCGACAAAACCACTGCCAAATTCCGTTTGGATCAGAAAATCAACAAGAAAGTTTCTTTCAATCTGACTGTTAACTACGCCATGACCAATCGTAAAGGTGTAGGTACATCCGGTGACTCCGGACGTTTCAATATGCTGGCACAGATATTAAGTGCACGCCCTACCGGTGGTTTGAAAATGACGAATGAGGAACTTTTGGAATCTGCCATTGACCCCGAAATGTTGAGTTCCGGTGAAAGTTTGGCACAAGTAAACCCTGTAAAACAAGCTGAATCCGTAACCAATGAAAAACGTGCTGAAATGTGGTCGGCAAATGCATCTGTAAACTGGCAAATTATCAAAGGATTAACATTCAAAACCAGCGGTTCTTACAATACAACCAATAACCGTATGGATATTTTCTATAGAGACGGCTCAAAAGAAGCGTATCGTAATGGTGAGAAGCCCTATGGACGTACACAAATGGGACGCGATGTACGCTGGACAAATACTAATACTTTGACGTGGAAAGATAAAGTGAAGAAGCATAACTATGATGTGATGCTGGCACACGAAGTTTCTTTCAGAAGTTCCGAATATTTGCTGGGTGAAGCTATGGACTTCCCGTTTGATAATTTGGGCAACAACAATTTAGGATTGGGAGCTACTCCGAGTAAGGTAAATACCGATTACTATGATAAGACATTGCTCTCCTTCTTTGCCCGTGCCAACTATAACTATGACAACCGTTATTTGTTGACAGCTACAGTACGTACCGATGGCTCTACCGTATTCTCCCAAAAAAACAAATGGGGTTTCTTCCCCTCATTCTCCGCTGCATGGCGTGTATCTGAGGAAGCTTTCATGAAAGACCTGAAATGGATATCCAACTTCAAAGTTCGTTTCGGTTGGGGTATCGTGGGTAACGACCGTATCAGCAACTACCTCTCTTTGGATATGTATTCAAATATAAAGTATGGTATAGGTAATAACACTGTTACTGTATTGACGCCCAAACAACTCAAGAACTCCAACTTGAAATGGGAAGGTTCAAGCTCTGTCAATTTAGGTGTAGATTTAGGTTTTTTAGATAACCGTTTGAACGTCACCGCAGACTTCTTTATCAAGAATACAAAAGACTTGTTACTTGCACAATCGTTGGCACAAGCCACAGGTTTTACTTCACAATGGCAAAATATCGGTAAAATACAGAACAGAGGTATTGAATTGAGTATAACCTCTACCAACATACAGACTAAAGACTTCACATGGAATACCAATTTCAATATTTCATTCATCCGCAACGAACTGAAAGCGCTGGCAGACGGTGCAAGTCATATGTATGCACGCTCTGGTTTTGACAGCAACTTCACCGGATACGACTACATTGCCAAAGTAGGCGAATCATTAGGTTTGATTTACGGATACGAATTTGATGGTGTATACCAATACGATGATTTCTATACTGATACAGACGGTAAACTGGTATTGAAACCGGGCGTTACTCAAAACTCCCGTTACAGCACAGGAGTAAAAGGCGAACCGAATGGCGCACGTCCCGGAGCCGTGAAGTATAAAGACCAAGACGGTGACGGTGACATCACTACCAAAGACCGTACCGTAATAGGTAATGCTATGCCGAAATGGTTTGGCGGTATCACCAATACTTTCGAATATAAAGGCTTCGATTTAAGTTTTATGTTCCAGTTCAATTACGGTAACGACATCTACAATGCTACCCGTCTATACGCTACACAAACCAGAAGCGGACGCCGTAACATGCTTGCCGAAGTAGCAGACCGTTGGACTCCGACCAATGCGTCTAACTCCGTACCCTCTACTAAAGGATATATTACAAATGACGTATACTCACGCTTCGTAGAAGACGGTTCTTTCCTTCGCCTGAAAAACCTGACACTGGGATATACCCTACCGAAGAAATGGACTAACAAATTCCATGCTTCCAGACTCCGTGTATACGTTACCGGCCAAAACTTGTTCTGTCTGAATAACTACAGCGGCTATGATCCGGAAGTTAACAGTCTGAATAATCCGATGATGCCGGGTCTTGACTGGGGTGCTTATCCTAAGAGCCGAGTATTCACAGTAGGACTTGACCTTCAATTCTAATTCGTAAAATAATATACATATGAAAAAGTTTATATACTATATAGGATTTTTAGCTTTATGCCTTCTTCCCGCTTCATGTTCGCTGGAAGAAGAGAGTAGTACCGAAGTAGAGAAAGACAAATACATGAATGATGCCAAAGAAGCACAAGATGTATTGCTTGGCGTGTATCGTTCTACTGTAGAAGATGCAATGTACGGCTATCATTTGTCCATCTACTTCTCTATGGGAACAGACATTTCACAGGTGGAAGGAAGTACAACCGAAAACTTCCGCATACTGCCTACCAATGCTTACCCTACTTCACAGGCAGAAGTACAAAGCACATGGGCTGCACTCTACTCCGGTATCTATAATGCCAATGATTTTCTGGAACGTATTTCTGTCAAAATGGAATCATATAATGAAACGGACAAAAAATTGGCTACTATTTATATTGCCGAAGCCAGAGCTTTAAGAGCCTTATACTACTTTGAGTTGGTTCGCCGCTGGGGCCATATTCCTTTGATGACAAACACCGCCATGTCTCACCAGCATCCGTCGACACTGGTACAAGCCGACCCAGTAGACGTCTATAAGTTCATCGAAGAAGACTTGCTGTATGCTTGCGACATACTGCCGTATGCAACAGACGACCATTACCGCAGCAGTAATGACTATCGTTTCTCCAAAGGAGCAGCGCTCGGCTTACTTGCTAAAGTGTACGCTACTTGGGCAGGATACCCTTTAAGAGACGAGAGCAAGTGGGAAGCCGCTGCAAAGACGGCACGTATCTTGGTTGAATCAGGTAAACACGATTTACTGAACGACTACGAACAATTGTGGAAAAACACTTGTAATGGCATTTGGGACCCAACGGAAAGTTTGATTGAAATATCTTTCTACTCTCCTACATATTCAGGAAATAGCGATCCTGTAGGCCGTATCGGCAAATGGAATGGGGTAAAAACTACAACTCAAGCCGGCAAAAGCGGAAGTACTGCTGCCAACGTACAAGTAGTGCACTCGTTCGTTCTTGACTGGAGAAAGGCCGTTGGAGTTGATGTAGATAACCGCATAAGCCCCGACAGGCGGTTAGACTTATCTATTGCCAACTATAAGCACGGTCATAATGATGACAAAGCAGGCATACAGTATCTCGGTGATGTTTATTTGGCTGGCAAATATACAGATTCCGAAGATGTAGCTTTAGAAAAGGATTTAAATGAAAAAAAATCTGCAAAAGAAAAGCAGAATTATACACCAGCCAAGTGGGACATTGACAAGTATATGGAAAGCGTACCGTTCGTCAACAATGATAAATCCACTGTAAACTGGTACGTATTGCGATATGCCGATGTACTGTTGCTATATGCAGAAGTTTTGAACGAATGGAAAGGTGGTCCGACAACAGACGCGTATGCCGCTATCGAAAAAGTACGCAAACGCGGTTATAATGGTGCCAATGGTTACAAGTTGACCCAAGGTATGGACCAAGCGCAATTCCGCGAAGCCATTCAAAAAGAACGTGCTTACGAACTGGCGTTCGAAGGACATCGCCGTCTTGATCTCGTACGTTGGGGCATTTACTTCGAAACAATTGAAAAGACCCATACAGCCTTAAACGAATGGTGGGACAACAGCGATATAGACAAAGCGAAAAACCCCATTCCCAACTACGTAGTATACGACTACACGAAAAAAGGTCAGCACGAACTGATGCCTATTCCGCAACGCGAAATGGACTTGTGTACCCAGTTCAACCAAAACCCAGGTTGGTAATAATCCACCAAAATATATCTCCAATATGCCCAAAGAGGGGCATATTGGAGATTTTCTAAACTCTTTTCAACAAAAGTGACATTCAAAGAACGCGGATTAATTGCCTTTTCAACATTCTTGCTACAAGAACCATAAAAAATCCGTTAGCTTTGCTTTCGTTACAAAATCTACTAAAATCAATTATTTTAAAAACGAATAACATGAAAAAGAACCTTGTTCTCTTGGCTTTGGGTGCATTGACTTTCGTGTCATGCCAAACACAACCCAAAGAAGACTACAGTTGGATTAAAAAAGGCTTGGACGCAGCCTCTGCGCAACTGCAATTAACCGCAGAAGAAATTTCGTCCACTAACATGCTGCCGCGTTCTATCCGTACAGGCTATGACATGAACTTCCTGTGCCGCCAGTTGGAAAGAGACTCGCTTACTTTCAAGGACTCACTCCGTGCGCAGCCTACAGCCGACCAGTTGGGAAAACGCCGTTTGTGCAGCGTTTATGACTGGACCAGCGGTTTCTATCCGGGTTCTTTATGGTATGCCTACGAACTGACGGGCAACGATACACTGAAAACATGGGCCATCCAATATACCAACCTGTTGAACCCCGTCCGTTACTACACCGGTACGCACGACCTGGGCTTCATGGTAAATTGCAGTTACGGCAATGCCGAGCGTCTGGCTCCTAACGACACCATTGCAGCCGTAATGAAAGAAACAGCCGACAACCTGTGCGGACGCTTCAACGATTCCATCTCGGCTATCCGTTCATGGGACTTCGGAACATGGAACTTCCCCGTTATCATCGACAATATGATGAACCTGGATTTGCTGTTCAATGTAGCCAAGGCAACCGGCAACAACTCTTATAAAGACATCGCCGTAAAACACGCAATGACTACCATGAACAACCACTTCCGCCCCGACTATACCTGCTGGCACGTAGTAAGCTACAACAACGACGGCACGGTAGAAAAGAAACAGACATTCCAGGGCAAGAACGACGACTCTTCATGGGCACGCGGACAAGCATGGGCCGTATACGGCTATACCGCCTGCTATCGTGAGACGCAAGACACTACTTTCCTGAATTTCGCCGTAAAAGTGGCCGACATGATTATGAACCGTGTCAAGACCGACGATGCCATTCCTTACTGGGACTATGACGCTCCCGTAACCGAAGAGACTCCGCGCGACGCATCCGCCGCTTCCGTAACCGCTTCCGCCCTGATAGAGCTGAGCACAATGGTTCCCGACGGAAAGAAATACCTGGATTATGCAGAAAAAATCCTGAAGAGCCTGTCGGGCGACGCCTATCTGGCAAAGGTTGGCGAAAACCAGGGATTCATCCTGATGCACTCTACCGGTTCGCTGCCTAACGGTTCGGAAATCGACACTCCGTTGAACTATGCGGACTACTATTACCTGGAAGCCCTGAAACGCTTCATGGATCTGAAAGGTATCAGCTACAAAAACCTCTAATAGCCATATTGTAAACCAACAAACATTATGAATAAGACTTTTAAATATATCGTCCTGCTGGCGCTTGCCTGCTTCGTTGGCAAAGCAAATGCCCAGGAATTGAAAACCGAAGTGTTCTCGCTCCTCAACCTGGATTATCCCGGACTGGAGAAAGTAAAGGCCTTGCACCAGGAAGGCAAAGATGCCGATGCAGCCAAAGCGTTGCTCGACTACTACCGTGCACGTACCAACGTGAAGACTCCCGACGTAAACCTGAAAAAGGTTACCATCGGCAAGGATGAACAGAAAATGGCCGACGAGGCTCTGCAACATACATTCTTTGCCCACAAAGGCTACCAGCCGTCATTCAATTACGGTGAAGACATCGACTGGAGATACTGGCCGGTAAAGGACAACGAACTGCGCTGGCAGTTGCACCGCCACAAATGGTTTACTCCCATGGGCAAGGCCTATCGTGTAAGCGGCGACGAGAAATACGCCGTAGAGTGGACCAAACAGTACATCGACTGGATCAAGAAAAATCCGTTGGTGAAGGTTGACAAGAAAGAGTATGAAATGACCGGTGACAACCAACTGAAAGGTGATGTGGAAAACGCACGTTTCGCATGGCGTCCGCTGGAAGTGAGCAACCGTCTGCAAGACCAGACCTCACAGTTCCAACTGTTCCTCCCGTCTCCCTCTTTCACCCCGGAGTTCCTGACCGAGTTCCTGGTAAACTACCACAAACATGCCATCCATATACTGGGCAATTACTCTGCACAGGGCAATCACCTGCTGTTCGAGGCACAGCGTATGATCTACGCCGGCGCTTTCTTCCCCGAATTCAAAGAGGCTGCTGCCTGGAGAAAGAGCGGCATCGACATCATGAACCGTGAAATCAACGTACAGGTGTATAACGACGGCGGACAGTTCGAGCTCGACCCGCACTACCACCTCGCTGCCATCAACATTTTCTGCAAGGCACTGAACATTGCCGACCTGAACGGTTTCCGCAACGAGTTCCCGCAGGAGTACCTGGATACAATCGAGAAAATGATTGTATTCTATGCCAACGTTTCTTTCCCCGACTACACCAACCCGTGTTTCAGCGATGCCAAGCTCACCAATAAGAAAGAAATGCTGAAGAACTACCGCAGCTGGAGCAAGATGTTCCCGAAGAACCAGTTCATCAAATATCTGGCAACAGACGGCAAAGAAGGCGCACTGCCCGAATATCTCTCTAAAGGTTTCCTGAAATCCGGTTTCTTCGTATTCCGTAACTCTTGGGGAACGGATGCCATGCAAATGGTTGTAAAGGCCGGCCCGAAAGCATTCTGGCACTGCCAGCCGGATAACGGTACTTTCGAACTCTGGTTCAACGGCAAAAACCTGTTCCCCGATTCCGGTTCTTACGTATATGCCGGCGAGGGCGAAGTGATGGAACAACGCAACTGGCACCGTCAGACCTGCGTACACAACACCGTAACGCTGAACAACAAGAATCTGGACCAGACCGAATCCGTAACCAAGCTGTGGCAGCCGGAAGGCAACGTACAGATACTGGTTACCGAGAATCCGAGCTACAAGAACCTGAAACACCGCCGTTCCGTATTCTTCGTAGACAACAGCTACTTCGTAATTGTAGACGAAATGGTGGGAAGCCAGAAAGGTTCCATTAACCTGCACTACCAGATGCCGAAAGGCGAAATCGCCAACAGCCGCGAGGATATGACTTTCGTCACTCAGTTTGAAGAAGGAAGCAACATGAAGCTGCAATGCTTCGGCCCCGAAGGCATGACGATGAAAAAAGAGCCGGGCTGGTGCTCCACCGCTTACCGCAAACGCTACAAACGCATGAACGTATCCTTCAATGTGAAGAAAGACAGCGAAGATGCAGTACGTTACATCACCGTTATCTGTCCGATAAAGAACAGCGCAGACGCCCCCAAATTGTCTGCCAAGTTCAAAAACAAGACATTCAATGAAACCGGACTGGAAGTAGAGGTGAAAGTAAACGGCAAGAAACAGTCTTTAAATTACAAATTATAATATAAAAGCAACATGACGAAAGGGAGTGCCCAAAAATGAAAAGCCAATCGATAGCGATTTTAGTTTTTGAGCAGTCCCTTTCTTCATAATGAAAAGCGATACATCCCGGTTATGAAAAACAATCTTTCCAATGTACTTCTTCCGTTAGCCACATTAAGCCTCGCTTCCTGTGCCGGCCAGCAAAAAGAAGAACCCAAGCGTCCGAACATAATTTTCATGATGACGGACGACCATACCACACAAGCCATGTCCTGCTATGGCGGCAATCTCCTGCAAACTCCCAACATGGATCGTATAGCCAACGAAGGTATCCGTATGGACAACTGCTACGCGGTCAATGCCCTTTCCGGCCCGTCACGCGCCTGCGTCCTTACCGGTAAGTTCAGCCACGAAAACGGCTTTACGGATAATGCAAGCACCTTCAACGGCGACCAGCAGACATTCCCGAAACTGCTCCAGCAAGCCGGCTACCAAACGGCCATGATTGGCAAATGGCATCTTATCAGCGAACCGCAGGGCTTCGACCACTGGAGCATCCTGAGCGGCCAGCACGAACAGGGCGATTATTACGACCCCGATTTCTGGGAAGACGGCAAACATATCGTAGAGAAAGGGTATGCCACGGACATCATCACAGACAAGGCCATCAAATTCCTCGAAGGCAGGGACAAGAACAAACCGTTCTGCATGATGTATCATCAGAAAGCGCCTCACCGCAACTGGATGCCGGCTCCGCGCCACTTGGGCATCTTCAACAATACCACATTCCCGGAACCCGCCAGCCTGTTCGACGACTACGAGGGACGCGGCAGAGCAGCCCGCGAGCAGGACATGTCCATCGAACATACCCTGACCAACGACTGGGACTTGAAACTGCTGACCCGCGAAGAGATGCTGAAGGATACCACCAACCGCCTTTACAGCGTGTACAAGCGCATGCCTGCCGCCGTACAGGACAAATGGGACTCCGTATATGCGCAGCGCATTGCCGAATACCGCAAGGGCGACCTGAAAGGTAAGGCGTTAATCAGTTGGAAATACCAGCAATACATGCGCGACTACCTGGCTACCGTGCTGTCTGTGGACGAAAATATCGGCCGCCTTCTGAACTATCTTGAAAAGACCGGAGAGCTGGACAATACAATCATCGTCTACACTTCCGACCAGGGCTTCTTCCTCGGCGAACACGGCTGGTTCGACAAGCGCTTCATGTACGAGGAATGCCAGCGCATGCCGCTTATCATCCGCTACCCCAAAGCTATCAAGGCGGGAAGCACAAGCAATGCAATCTGCATGAATGTGGACTTCGCTCCCACCTTCCTCGACTTTGCCGGTGTGGAAATCCCGTCGGACATTCAGGGAACTTCCTTGAAACCGGTGTTGGAGAACGAAGGCAAGACACCCGCCGACTGGCGCAAGGCTGCCTACTACCACTATTATGAATACCCTGCCGAGCATTCGGTAAAACGTCATTACGGCATCCGTACACAGGACTTCAAACTGATTCATTTCTACAACGACATCGACGAATGGGAAATGTACGACCTGAAAGCCGACCCGCGCGAAATGAACAACGTGTTCGGCAAGCCTGAATACGCCGAAAAGCAGAAAGAGCTGATGCAACTGCTGCAGGAGACTCAAAAACTGTATAAAGACAACGACCCCGACGAAAAAGTAAACGAGCTTTTCAAGGGCGACAGAAGATTAATGAAAAACAGATAAAACCATTAAATTTATTATCATGGATAGAAGAAGTTTTCTAAAAAACACAGGCTGGTCTTTTCTGGGACTGGCAGCTTCGGGAAGCCTGCTCGGCTCTTGTGTGGCAGGAAGTAAAGAAGCAAAGAAGATTATGCCGTCGGCAAGCAACCTGAAAGTATTCTGGGGCGACTTGCACAACCACTGTAACCTCACTTACGGACACGGCGATATGCGCGATGCTTTCGAGGCGGCCAAAGGCCAGCTGGACTTTGTCAGCGTAACGCCCCATGCCATGTGGCCGGACATTCCGGGTGCAAACGACCCTCGTCTGAAATGGGTAATCGACTACCATACCGGAGCTTTCAAGCGTCTGCGCGAAGGCGGCTATGAGAAGTACGTAAAGATGAGCAACGAATACAACAAGGAAGGCGAATTCCTTACCTTCATCGGATACGAGGCCCACAGCATGGAGCACGGCGACCACGTGGCGCTGAACTACGACCTGGATGCGCCGCTCGTGGAATGTACCTCTATCGAAGACTGGAAAGAGAAAGCCAAAGGACATAAAGTATTCGTTACTCCGCACCACATGGGCTATCAGGGCGGTTACCGCGGTTACAACTGGAAATGCTTCACCGAAGGAGACATCACTCCGTTCGTCGAGATGTATTCCCGTCACGGCCTGGCGGAAAGCGACCAGGGCGACTACCCGTACCTGCACGATATGGGTCCCCGCCAATGGGAAGGAACCATCCAGTACGGTCTGGAACAAGGACATAAATTCGGTATCATGGCTTCCACCGACCAGCACTCCGGCTATCCGGGCAGCTACGGCGACGGCCGTATCGGTGTCCTGGCTCCGTCACTGACCCGCGACGCCATCTGGGAAGCTCTCCGCACCCGCCACGTATGTGCCGCTACCGGTGATAAAATCATCATCGACTTCCGCCTCAACGACGCTTTCATGGGCGATGTAGTCCGTGGCAACAGCCGCCGCATCTACCTGAACGTAACCGGCGAAAGCTGCATCGATTATGTAGACGTTGTCAAAAACGGCCAGATACTGGCACGCATGAACGGCCCGTTGACTCCGGTTGCACCGGAAGGCGATACCGTCCGCTGCAAAGTAAAAGTGGATTTCGGCTGGAATCGCGAAGAGCGCTATGTGCACTGGCAAGGCAAGCTGTCTGTCAACAAGGGCCGTATCGTAAGCGTTACCCCCTGCTTCCGCGGCGCTGCCTTCACCTCTCCTCAGGAGGGCGAAACCGAATTCAAGACACATGTCAACCGCATCCTCTCCGTAGGCGAGAAGGAAACGGAACTGGACTTGTACAGCAGCAAGAACCCGAATACCACCACCGCAGCCATGCAGGCGGTAATCCTCGACCTGGAGATGCCGAAAGACGGCGTGCTCACCGCAGACTTCAACGGCAAGAAGTTCGAACACACACTGGGCGAACTGCTCGAAGGTTCACGTTCGCACTTCATGATAGGCTGGTTGAGCGAAGCCATTCTCTTTAACCGCGCCATGCCCGAAAGCTGCTTCACCGTAGAGCACTACATGGAAGACAAAGAGCCTCAGCGCGACACCGATTATTATTATGTACGCGTGCGCCAGCGCGACGGACAATGGGCATGGAGTTCTCCTATATGGGCTGAAAGAGTTTGACAATCATGAAAAAATACGCTATAGGAATTGACCTTGGCGGTACTTCCGTGAAATACGCCCTTATCGACAATGAAGGCGTATTTCACTTTCAAGGGAAGCTGCCGTCGAAAGCCGATGTATCTGCGGAAGCGGTAATCGGCCAGTTGGTAACCGCCTGCAAAGAGGCAATGGCTTCGGCCCTGCAACTCGGAGTGGCGGTGGAAGGAATAGGTATAGGCACTCCCGGCATTGTGGACGAAACCAACCGCATTGTGCTGGGCGGAGCCGAGAATATCAAAGGCTGGGAGAATCTGAATCTTGCCGACCGCATCGAAGCGGAAACGGGGCTGCCCGTGCAGATGGGCAACGATGCCAACCTGATGGGACTGGGAGAAACGATGTACGGAGCCGGACAAGGCGCACAGAATGTGGTGTTCCTGACCGTAGGAACCGGCATCGGCGGCGCGGTGGTCATCGGCGGCAAGCTGTTCAACGGCTTTGCCAACCGCGGCACCGAACTAGGCCATGTGCCCCTCATCGCCAACGGCGAACCCTGCGCATGCGGCTCTGTGGGCTGTCTGGAACATTACGCCTCCACTTCCGCACTGGTGCGCCGTTTCAGTAAGCGTGCCGCAGAAGCGGGCATCTCGTTTCCGGGCGAAGAAATCAACGGAGAGCTTATCGTACGCCTCTACAAAGAAGGAGACAAGCTGGCAACGGAGTGCCTGGACGAGCATTGCGATTTCCTGGGACACGGCATCGCCGGATTCATCAACATCTTCAGCCCGCAACGCATCGTAATAGGCGGCGGACTGTCCGAAGCCGGCGACTTCTATATCCGGAAAGTCAGCGAGCAGGCACACCGCTATGCCATAGCCGACTGTGCCGTGAACACTCAAATCATGGCTGCATCTTTAGGTAACAAGGCAGGAAGTATCGGCGCCGCGTCACTGGTCTTCTCACTAAACACGAAATAGTATGAAAAAGAATTTTGGAATGCTGGCGCTGATTATGGCGTTCTGGTTCACCATATCGTTTATCACCAATATCCTGGGACCGCTCATTCCGGACATTATCCATAACTTTAACCTGAGCGACCTGGCGATGGCGGGCTTCATCCCGACTTCTTTCTTCATCGCCTATGCCATCATGTCGGTTCCCGCCGGACTGATGATCGACCGTTTCGGCGAGAAACCGGTGCTGTTTCTGGGCTTCCTGATGCCGTTCATCGGCACTACGCTGTTTGCCTGCCTACACACCTACCCCATGCTGCTTGCCTCATCGTTCATCATCGGCTTGGGCATGGCTATGCTGCAAACGGTGCTAAACCCGTTGCAACGCGTTGTAGGCGGCGAAGAAAACTATGCTTTCGTGGCGGAAGTGGCCCAATTCGTATTCGGCATCGCTTCGTTCCTGAGTCCGCTGGTATATACGTACCTCATTCACGAACTCAATCCGGACATATACACGGAAGGCAGGAACTTCTTCATCGACCTGCTGGCAGGTATCACCCCGCCCGATCTGCCCTGGGTATCGCTTTACTGGGTATTCACGCTGCTGTTGCTGGTGATGCTGGTTGCCGTAGGGCTTTCCCGTTTCCCGAAAATCGAGTTGAAGGAAGATGAGAAAGGCGGTTCGAAAGACTCCTACCTGGCGCTGTTCAGGCAGAAATACGTATGGCTGTTCTTCCTCGGCATCTTCTGTTATGTAAGTACGGAACAGGGAACTTCCATCTTTATGAGTACGTTCCTCGAACAGTATCACGGAGTGAACCCGCAGGTGGAAGGTGCAAAGGCCGTAAGTTACTTCTGGGGACTGATGACTGCCGGCTGCCTCGTAGGCATGGTGCTGTTGAAGCTCATTGACAGCAAACGGCTGCTCCAGCTATCGGGCGGACTCACCGTCATCCTACTGCTCACCGCACTCTTCGGGAGCAAGGAAGCATCCATCATTGCCTTTCCTGCCATCGGTTTCAGCATTTCCATGATGTACTCCATCGTGTTCTCGCTGGCGCTGAATTCGGCATCGCAACACCACGGTTCGTTTGCCGGCATCCTGTGTTCGGCAATCGTGGGCGGAGCAGGCGGCCCGATGATTATCAGCATGCTTGCCGATGCCACTTCGCTGCGTACCGGAATGCTGATTATCCTCGTGTTTGTAGGCTACATCACATTCATCGGTTTCTGGGCGCACCCGCTGATTAACAACAAGACGGTAAGCCTGAAAGAGCTTTTCAGGAAGTAAAAGACAAGAACGGCACACAATAAAAAAGAGACCGCAACGGCTTGCTGCCGCATGCGGTCTCTTTACTTTACACAACCCTTTTTATATCTAAAATCTACATAACTGGTTCACTACTTTCCTTCCGCAGCATCCGGCCGGGTATTTATGGTACAGATGCTCACCCGGTTCCAGTCCGGTTCTTCAAACATATAACCCACTCCCTGACCTTCGGCAACAATCCGGTCTTTGGCGATTCTATATCTATTGACCAGCATATTGCGCACGGCTTCGGCACGCTGGCGGGCGATGCGTTCGTTCACCTCCGCACTGCCTTCGGGAGAGGCATACCCTTTGATAACGACTCCCGCTTCCTTATGATTTCTCAGATAAGTGGCGATGCGCTCCACATTGGGCAACTGTGAATTATCGATACTGATTCTGCCCTGACGGAACGTAATCACCGACTCCAGCAGCTTCTTGCTGTTGTCGATAGTATCCTTCACCACTTCCGGTTTCCGGTTCCGGCAAGCTGCCAGTTCACTTTCCAAGTCGGAAACTTTCCGGTTGGCATCCTGCAATACTTTGGCGGTATTGTCGGCCTCGGCACGGAGACGGTTGATTTGGGCGTTCAGTTGGTTGACTTCCGCCTGGTCGTAAGGCCTTACTTCGGTAAAGTGATGGCTGCCGTTGCTGCATCCGAAATGATAAGTCAGCCCGGCGCTGATTTCCCAGGCGGCACGGTTGGCATGGAAACGCACGGCTTCCGTACCCATAGCGTTCATATCATACACCAAAGCCGGTTTCACAGCCAATGTCCATGCCTTGCTTTCTCCCAGGTTGAAGTTGAAATTCAGTCCCAGTTTGCTGGACATACTGTTACGGTCTTCGCCCATACCGGAGTTTACGTAATAATGCAGCCAGCCGATACCTGCCACAGCCTCAACCTCAAACAGACGGGGAGCACCGTTATACCCCGCAAACAGATTACCTAAGTTGACCAGCCCCAGCAGACTGACGTTTGACGCGTCAAAAGCCGTTTTGCTGCCCGTAGTGTTAAAGCTACCCATAGCCTCCAGGCTCAGGCCGAAGGTAGGTGTCAGATACTTATCGACATGAACGCCCACTACCGGACGCATGTTCTTAAAGAACGAGTGATGCATCAGTGGAGTCGTTCCCCCCGCATTGACACCTATCGCCCAGTTGTCGGCAAACTTGTTTCCGGTCAGCGCCGTTTGTCCGTCAGCATAGCCAACCGCAACACTCAACAATAATAAACTCGCTAAAATCTTCTTCATACAATTTTTCTGTTTTAAGTTAGTACATAAATTTATAATAAATAGATGTTGAAAGCCTGTTTACAGAGCTTCCCAGTACTTCATATTGGTAATTCTTTCCAGCAGCACTTTTCTGTCGCCCTCGCGTACACTGTTGCCAGCCGCAACCGGGATGATGCTTGCCCGTTTGCCTATACCGTGCCATTTCAGCATAGCTGCCGGAACGCCGCGTTCGAGCAATGCCTCATACACTCTTTTGGCACGGCGGTTGGAAAGGTCCGTATTATAAGCGCTGCTTCCCCTTGCATCGGTGTAGCCGGTAATCAGGAAGCGGGCGTCGGGATAGCTTTTCAGAAGCCCGGCCAGCCTGTCGAGCGTCTTTTCCGAAGCAGCCGTGAGCACATCCTTGTCAAACTCGAAGTAGATATTATCCAGCAGGTCGCACGCCATTGCTTCGACAGAGCCGGCTGTATCCGCCTGCTTCTCTACAATCCGCTCAACAATCTTTTCCACCTCAACAGGTTTCTCTATCTCCACATACTTCACTACCGGAGCCTGCTTTTTGCTCTTTCCGCCAATGCGCCAGATGACGCGGGCAGACACCTGCACAAAGTGAGGAAGATTCTTCTGCACCGGCAGGAGATATTCACCTTGCAGGCCAAGCCCGAAGGAATTGCTTAACCACGCATTTACACCTGCACCGAACGAAAGCGGAACAAAAGAGTTCTTATCCGATGAGCGCCCGTCGGGATTCCACACATCGGACGATTCCCAGTGCGCCTCTCCCGTGGGGTCATCCACGAAATTGCCGCCATAGGCAGACGCGAAATTCTTATGCAGGTAGTTCACCCCCACTCTGAGGTAGGGTTCCACCCATTGGGACTCAAACAAGGGGGTAAAGCGGAACTGCATGCCCAGACCGCCCATATACAGCAGGTCGTGTTTCCGGTCATTGCCCGCAATCCGGTTCTTGTTTTTCGCCACGCCTACCGTACCTTGCAAATCCAGATAAAACCACCGGTTCAGTTCCCGTGCCACATACAGGTTTGCTCCTCCCATCAGGTGGTTGGCCTTCAGGTTGTACATATAATTATCCGGAGTACTCTGGAAACCGGTGACAGACACGCGGCTCCAGTTTATCAACGAACCGCCTGCACCTATTTCCCATGCTTTCTTGTCCTGGCCTCTTCCCGTCAGAGGAACTGACAGGAAGAAGAGGGAGACAAGATATAGTATTGTTTTTTTCTTCATATTCATATGTATTTATCTACCGTAAATCAATCAATCCATCCAGTCTGCCGGACACTCTTTTATCTCCAAAGGTATGCGCTTGGTTCTGTCGGCAAAGTCAACCAGGAAATACTGCTCACCTTCTTTCAGCAGGTAGTAAGCAAATCTGCTGCGATATTCGTAAGTCGCACTATATGTTATCTGATTGGTTCCTTTAGTTCTACTCCGAATATCCAGACCTATCCAATTACCCGGATAAGCGCTTGTCAGCATAAAGTGTTTGCCACCTTCCGAAAGCGGTACAGTACCGGTGTGCACAGTGCCTCCCGTTCCGTTAACAAACGTACGCATTTGGATGAATACAGCACGATTTTTTGCCAAATCTGAAGCAGGCAGCTTGCCTTCCGGAAATTTCCAGATACCGGTATCCGGGTCTTTCGTAAACCTATCTTGCCCTGACGGATAAGCATATGTTTTATAGAAATCAGGCAACTGGTCTGTATCGATTTCACCCCATAAAGTGGTTACTCCCTGTTTGATTTCCAAAAAGACAGCTCCTTCCTTGAAGCCCGGCGTCGGATATATTTCCGGAATATGAATCTTATCCTGCAAATATACGGTCTGGCCGTAATCATTATAAGAACCGCTGCCGTCACCGAAGTAAAGACCTGCGTAAAAATCGTTCCCATCCCATTCATCCGATAATAACCGCTGAACCGTATCATTCTTTGCCACATTAGCTTTCTCCGTAGGAGTCAACACTAAAGGACGCCGTATATCGATATATGTAGAGCCATAAGTATAAGTGCTATTCTTGCTTTTATCCAAATTTTCCTCATTTACAGGTTGATTTATATCTTTAATTTTAGCAGCTCTCATCATAGAAGAGTTGAGACTATTTGGATAATCGCTCCACTCTCCGTCTATCTGGCGTTCATATTTAAAAGATACATATGCATATCTGGTAGCATTTATATCAGACGAGGCGTTGCTCAAATATACCATACTCACCGTAGCCCTCACATTTATCCTATTCGGAACCAGCGTATTTTTAGCACTTGTTTCCTGCACTCCGCCAACCGTTACAGTTGCACTGCCTGTCCGGCGTGATAAAGGCTGGTTGTCCGGCAACTTATCCCATGCCACCTTGAACTGTCCGTTGTCATCCGTCGTGAAGGTTTCCGTAGCTCCTACTCCGGGCAATCCGCTTACCTGCACGCCTGCGGCTACTTTCTTTCCCGTTTTGTCATACACGGTAAAGAGCACCGAACCGTCCGTAGGAATCACATATTCCCGTAACTGGGAGTTCCAATAATCAGGAATGACATTATATTTTCCTACTTGTATTTCAATCACCGAAGACCTACCCGTCAGGAAATCCCAGAAGTCCGTCTGCTTGTTCCGGTCTGCCGGCCATTTCTGGTCGGGTTTATGAGGATTGTCCACTTCACCGGATGCGATGTATTCTTTCCAAAGTTCATAGGCGCTCTTTCCGTTCGTACCATTTGCGCCGTTTGTACCATTTGTTCCGTTTGTACCATCCTTACCGGCTTTACCGAAAGACGGCTTTCCGGTATCCGTACCATTGATATACCAGTTACCGTTCTCGCCAATGGCCACCTCCGGAGATTTCCCGTCGGCACCAACGGCTTTTTTACCCGTATCCGTACCGTCTACGAACCAGTTGCCGTTATTACCGATGGTAATCGTGGGCGACACGCCGTCTTTTCCATTCGTACCCGTGGCCTTCTTACCGGTGTCCACACCATTGACAAACCAGTGGTCGTTATCACCGATGGTTACGGTAGGCGGCACGGCATCTTTACCGTTCGCACCGTCCTTGCCCGCTTCTCCCTGCGCGGCAATGCCCGTATCCTCATTTCCAACAAACCAATGGCCGTTATCGCCGATATGCGGTGTCTGGCCGCTCTCGCCGGTAGCGCCTGTGAGGAAATACCAGAAATCCTGCACCGTATTATTGCCGGCAGGCCATTTGCTGCCGGGGTTGTGCGGATTATCCACACTGCCGTCGGCAATCATATCCTTCCACTGGTCAAAAGCGCTCTTTCCGTCTTTTCCGTCTTTCCCGTCATTTCCTTTAAGATACTTGAAAAAGTCTGCAACTTCCGTCTGGTCTTTCGGCCAGTCTACCGTTCCGTCCGCTACCTTTTCTTTCCAAAACTCATAGGCCGAAAGCCCGGTATCACCTTTAGGCCCTTTGGGCATGGTGATATCAACATCGGTACAGGCGGCCATCAACAGGCATACAACTATCCCGTACCATTGTACAAATTTAAATTTACTCATCTGAATTTCAATTGTTTAATTAGCTTATAGTTTGTATATACTGTTTATAAGATGCAAATGGCAAACGGATGTAAGTTTCGGGCAGCAAGAAGTCCTTTTATTTCGTCTGCAAAAATACATACACATTTACAACGCATCATTTCAGATAAAAGACAATTAATTTCCCTTTTCGGACAAAATGCCCGAAAAAAGAATAAACAAGCGGTAAACATCTGTTTCACACCCATATATACTGAAACAGATGGCAGTTATCCTTACTCTCCATGATGCCTTTCTGTTTCAATGCCGAATACAAGTCCTCGCACGATTTCATGCCGATGCCGTGCAGCTTTGCCAAGGCATTGAATCCGTTCTTCTTGACGAAGCGCAGAAGGTCTTCCAGCAGATAGATGTTATACTCCCTGAGCCTGCGCAGGATTCTCGGAGTTATCTCAAGCACTGCCAGAGGTGTCGACAGCATTTTCAGGTATTCAACGGGGATGCCCCGCTCCTTGAACGGTACGACAACCCTCACCGGAGTACGGTCGATGTTCCTTTTGGACAGAAGCGACCGGCAGTTCCTGTATCTCACCCTAATCGCCTGAAGCTCCTGCCGTTCCTGCGCCATGGCATCCCAATCGTCCATAATCTCTTCTACCGACCTCTCATACATAGAGGCCAGCTCTTTTGCCGAAAGGCCGTATTTCTCCGCAAGTTCCTGCATGCCGTCTTTCCTTGTCAGCAGCGAGCAGAAAATATCCTGCTCCCTGGGGTCTTTTATCTGCATGGACATCTTCCTGACAAGCCGTTCAAAACTGTGCATACAGTGGTTTTTCTTCTCCATTAAATATTTCATAGTGTTACGATTGTTTTTTGATGTGGCTCTCCTCGCGCAGGTGGGTCGGGGTTGTGCCGAACTGCTTCTTGCAGTAGCAGGTGAGGTGCGCGGAAGAGCTGAAACCGAACTCCCTGGCTATTTCCCGGAAAGCGATATCCGGGTTACAGATTTTCTCGTGGATAAGTTCGGCTTTCCGTTCCTGCATCCACTGATAGGGACTTTGATTGAAATAGTGCTGGAACTTTCGGTTGAAGGAGCGTTCCGAAACGCAGCACAGACTGGCAAACTCCTTGACGGTCTTTACCTTCCGGTAATTGTTCAGGATGAGATCCTCGAACTTGCTCCCCATTCCGGAAGCACCGGCAAAAAAGCCAGCCAGTTCGTTTTTGGCATAAAAACCGCGCAGTATCAGAATGATTTCCTGCTGTTTAAGAATATGCATGTGCCTGCACAGCAGTCCCGTTTCCAGATAGAACAGCACCTGCCTCAAGGCATGAAGCAGCGGTTTACGGATGGGCAGGGTGTGGTCGTTGTTGGCAATAGGTTTCTCATGAGAAATGGAATCGAAATACATCTTGTCGCACACCGTTATTTCCTTGTTCCAGAACAGCAGGAGGCATTCTGCCGGGGTGATGCCCGTCAAGCGGTTCTCTTCCCGCTGAGGTATGAGCAGCATCCTGTTGGCATGCACGGAGATGGTATGCTCCCTGCCCAGCTCTACCAGCACCTCTCCTTTGAGCACGAACAGTACACAGAAGCAACCGTCATTATCAATCCGGCCTTCTTCGTGTGCAGTTAATTCGTACCGTGAAAATCCGCTTTCATACCTCAGTTGATAATTGAAGCAGGAACGATGCTCTGACAAATAAAATAATCTCATTGATAACTTTTTAATTTATACGCCATAATAACGCATCGCTTTTTTAGATTGTTTTTCACAAAAAAGACATTTATTTATAAATTTAAGACTATCCGTAAGGTTTCGCAGGGTTTTATAAGTATTTGAAAGGTGTATTGATTCCGCTCATTAGCAGCAAGATGGCTGCCAATAAAGTCAAAGCAAAAGATTATCCCGTTCCACCGTGGAGTAGTTTTCATTCCACCGTGGTGGAACAAAAACTACTCCGTGGCGGAACAAAACTTTCTCCACGGTGGAACGGATTGGTTCTTGCATGCTTTCTGCCTGACACTTATAGAGGAAACACTCGAAAATGCGCTTTGGAGGGAAAGATAATGGCTGTATTTATTATCCCCATAAATAGGGATTGTTCCATTATGGAATACTTTGTATCTTTGCCGCAAAACTAAACGGATGAAACAAGGGTGCCTGAAAATAATGAGATGGTTTCTGCCTGTGCTATTTATATCGTACATGGCAGGTATCACACTCTTTACTCACTCGCATGTAGTGAATGGGGTGACCATTGTCCATTCGCACCCGTTTAAGAAAGACTCTCCCCATAGTCACACCACAGTCGAATTTCAATTGATTCATTTGCTGAACCACGTGGCGACTACCGGAGCCGGTATCTTTTTTCTCTCTTTTCAGTTTATTGCTTATCTGCTCTATACCCTTTCGTGGCGTCCGGATAGGGCAGGATACTGTTCGTCCGTCGTGGGCGTGGTATCTTTGCGGGCACCTCCTGCCGGAAGATAAAATCTCTCTCTCACTGCATTATTTAGAAAAATTTATTTAGTAATTCTACTATCCAAAAATGAAAATGAAGAAATATATATTTTTCCTCGTTGGCCTGTGCTGTGCCCTGTTGCCTGCTATGGCCGACCAACCGGAGCTGCTGGAACTGAAAGCGTCTGATGCCAATATTATCGGTCATGTACTCGATAAAAAAACAGGTGAACACCTCTCTTATATAACAATCGCCCTGAAAGGAACTACCATTGGTACGGTGACGGATGCCACCGGACACTATTTCCTGAAAAACCTTCCCGAAGGGAATTTTGTGCTCGAAGCCAGTTCGGTGGGGTATAAAACCATCAGTCGCAATGTCAGTCTCAGGAAAGGAAAGACACTTGAAGAAAATTTTGAGTTGGAAGAAGATGCCGTGGCGCTTGACGGAGTGGTGGTGTCGGCCAATCGCAGCGTGACCAAGCGGCGCCTGGCACCTACATTGGTCAATGTGGTAGATATGAAGATGTTTGAGAATACAAACTCTCCTACACTTTCGCAGGGGCTTAACTTCCAGCCCGGTGTCCGGGTCGAAACGAACTGCCAGAATTGCGGTTTCCAGCAGGTGCGCATCAACGGACTGGACGGTCCGTATACACAGATTCTTATCGATTCGCGTCCCATCTTCAGTGCCCTTTCCGGTGTTTACGGGTTGGAGCAGATTCCTGCCAATATGATTGAGCGCGTAGAGGTGATGCGAGGCGGAGGTTCTGCCCTGTTCGGTTCGTCTGCCATTGCCGGAACCATTAATATCATCACCAAGGAGCCACTGCGCAATTCGGGGCAGTTGGCACATACCCTTACTTCTATCGGAGGCAGCTCGTCTTTCGATAATAATACTTCGCTGAATGCATCGCTGGTGACCGATAATCATCGGGCGGGACTCTATGTGTTCGGGCAGAACCGTCATCGGGATGCGTACGATCATGATGGAGACGGTTATTCCGAAATGCCGAAACTTAAAAACCAGACGGTCGGCTTCCGTTCGTTCCTCAAGACAAGCACTTATTCTAAGTTGACATTCGAGTATCATCACTTACAGGAGTTCCGTCGTGGCGGAAACCTGCTGAACCGTCCGCCTCACGAGGCTGACATTGCCGAGCAGATTCAGCACTCTATCAACGGCGGCGGCTTGAAATTCGATTATTTTGCTCCGAATGAAAAACACCGCCTGACCGTTTATACTTCGGCACAGCATACGGACCGCGACAGTTATTATGGCAGCAAAAAAGACCAGAATGCCTATGGAAAGACAACGGACCTGACCTTTATCGGCGGTTCTCAATATGTGTACAGTTTCGGTAAATGCCTTTTCATGCCTGCCGACCTGACTGCGGGATTGGAGTATAACCGGGATAACCTGAAGGACGATATGTGGGGATACAACCGTTATACTAAGCAGACGGTAAATATCGGTAGTGCTTTTTTGCAAAATGAATGGAAAAACGAAAAATGGAGCATTCTGTTGGGCGGACGTCTGGATAAGCACAATCTAATCGACCATGTTATCTTTAGCCCTCGTGCCAATCTCCGTTTCAATCCTTCCGAGGACATTAATCTTCGCTTGAGTTATTCGTCGGGCTTCCGTGCCCCGCAGGCTTTCGACGAAGACCTGCATATTGAGAATGTAGGCGGAACGGTGTCGATGATTGAGCGTGCCAAGAATCTGAAAGAGGAAAAATCTCAGAGTTTCAGCGCCTCAGCCGATATGTATCACCGTTTCGGTGCTTTTCAGGTGAACTTCCTGGTTGAAGGTTTTTATACCAGACTGTCGGATGTATTTGTACTCGAGAACATCGGAGAACGGGACGGCATTCTTATCAAAGAGCGGCGTAACGGTTCGGGTGCCAAAGTATTGGGACTATCGATGGAGGGAAAAATGGCTTATCTCTCTTTGTTCCAGTTACAGGCAGGAGTCACCTTGCAACAGAGCCGTTATGACGAACCGGAAAAGTGGAGCGAAACGGCACCGGCCGAGAAGAAGATTTTCCGTACACCGAATACCTATGGGTACTTTACGGCAACGTATACACCGATCAAGCCTCTCTCATTATCCCTGTCGGGCACGTACACCGGCTCGATGCTGGTGCAGCACATGGCCGGTTATATCGACAAGGATGTGGCGGTGAATACGCGCGATTTCTTCGATATGGGAGTCAAGGTGGCCTATGATTTCAAACTTTATAAGTCGGTGGACCTGCAATTGAGTGCAGGTGTGCAGAATGTGTTCAATGCTTATCAGAACGATTTCGACCAGGGAGTGGAGCGTGACTCCGGATATATTTACGGTCCGGCTGCTCCGCGAAGCTATTTCGCAGGAATAAAGATCAGCTATTAACTCCATTACATTTGAATGGAAACCGATCTGCTGTTCGGTCGAAATGAAAAAGAGCGTAATGAACGGCGTTTCCGCCTGCTCATTACGCTCTGAAGTTATAAAATGCTATTTACTGGTTTGAGGATATTAATTGGGGAATGGATTTATTAATGATTATTCTTTGTTCCGTAACCATGAATATACCAATCGGCTATGCTTAACTTTCCGTCATTATCTAATGTAACGTAGATACGGGAATCGCCACCCCACATGGCACTATACTCATCCATGAACTCTTCGGTTGTTGTCTTTTCGGCTGTATTCTTATCCAAAACGATGCTTACAACACCTACTGCTCCAGCCTCAGGATCGAAGTTTACAAAATAAGGAAGCTCTTTTATATAATTATCAATATCAGTCGGTTGTGCCTCACCAGACCATTTTACCATATAGACCTGCTTCGTATTTTCACCCTTTACAACCTTCAAATCAGCAGTGTACAAGCCTGTTTCTTCATTGGTTCCGGTTGAAACAACAGTCAAAGTAAGTTTACCTGTGCCCTCCCAATCGGTAACCGATATTTCCGGTTCTTCTTCTTTAGTCTTGATGCCATTGGTTCCCTTATTAGCTTTCTCTACCAAGTCAATTATCTCACTCAACTTACCATCCTTATCAACAGTTACAGCACGTAAATAATAGGTAGAACCCGGAGAAGTAATATACAGACCGCCATTATTGTCTTCAGTCTTCAGCTTAGGCAAATCTGCCGTAGCATACTCATGCCAATGCACGTTTCTTGAATCTTCGTCTGCCATTATTGTTTTAAGGTCCAGAGAACCCGGTCCTGTACCCATATCCCACAATACGCGGACAAACTCTACTTTGTCATTGACACTGATATCCACAAGCAGTTTTTCCGGTGTAACCTGGTCGGGGAAAGTTACAGATGTAATCTCTCCGGTTCCATCGTAAACGGGAGTTCCCGTTGTAACGGACTTATAAACAACCTTGCCGATTTTTCCTTCTTTATCGATAGGAATAGCATATACGATGTATGAAGTATTCGGCACCATATCCTTGCTGGCAAACTCTTTGGAGAACGCTCCGGTATAAGCCAAAGGAACTTCGGCACCCAAGCGGACGATGCTGGCGCAGATTTCCTCCTCAGTCATGTTATCAAAGGATTTACCGCCACTTGCAATCAAGCCTGCACTCGATTGTCCCACATGTATCCTGCTACAATTGGCATCTGCCGTAAAGGTAGCCTCAAAGCTTCTCATCTTTATCTTGTCTTTAGGAACATCGATGGATACCACTACCTGTCCGGTGATTTCCGGTTCGGGAATGGTAATCTCCTGTGTATAGACTTTGGAATTGCCTTCGGCATCCAGCGCATACACGGCGATAATCATTTTGATTTCGTCCACTTCCAGCGATCTCAGGATGATACCCTTGCTCTCGCTGATGTCTTTGTCTTTCAAGGCATATCTTGACAAAGTCCTCTCTGTGAAAGTGGCACTGACATCCGACCAGTTATAAGGCTGCATCGGATAGCTTTCGTCAGGATTCAAAGAAGTCTCGGCATTTTCAATAAAGGTAGCCTCCTTATAAATCTCTACGTATTCCTCCGCTCCGGTTTCGAGGTTTGTCCCCATATAGCCTTTCGGAGTCGCCCCGATTACATACTTGGCACATTTGGCGCTCTTCTTCACCACTACATCCATAGAGAAAGCGGAAAGGTTCTTGACTTCAAACTCCACCAGCTCGGTCATGACGTCCTCGCTCTTGAATGTGAATTCCTTTGAAACCTCCTTGCTCTTGCCCGTTTCATTCTCGGCATAAGCAGTCAGCGTATAAGTCACATCCATATCAATGGGAATTTCCAGCTTAGCTTCTTCCTTACCGGTAACAGCTGTATACGCGGCAGCGCTCTGCCCCTTGGGTTCGCATTTCCAATACCACTTTTCCGTTTCTTCGGAAGGTGTAACGGTTACTACAGCCTTGGCGTTGTCGGCGCTAAGGGCGGGTTCACTCACTGCGATGGTCGGTAAAGCAGGTTTGCCGGGTGTCGGATCGTCTTTGTCGTCCGAGCAACTTGCCCATACGCAAGCAGCCATTGCCAGTATGGGAAGCATCGTCTTAAAAATGTTTTTCATACATCATTAAATAATTAATTAATAAATAAAGAGAAATAATACAGTCGAAAACAGGGGGATAATAAGGGAAAAAAACAAAAGAGAGAAAGGGGTTATCACACTGTTATCTTTTTGCAAAATTATAAATAATTTATAAAAACAACATAGAATATATATTTTTTTTCAGAACTTTCTTTATATTTGTTGCAAATTTATCCAAAGAAAGTTTTAAACAGAGGGCTTTTTGTAAATAAAAAATTAACATTATTACAGCATCATTAAAAACAGAAAAGCTACAAGGAACCCCGATGTTATCCTTTAATTGGACTAATATTACAGAAAAACGAAAGCAAACAAAACTGTAAAAAAAATAAAAGGACGGCAATATACACCTGGAAAATGTCTCTTTCCGCTCCAAACTAAAAAACAGAAACATTAAGTATTAATCAAACCATTAAAAGAACAAAAATGAGAAAAGCAATTCTCTTGTTTGTGCTTTTAACACTGTTCGGAATCCCGTACCTGCTGGCACAGGGAGGATTCCGGATAACAGGACAAATCTTATCGGCGGAAGACAACCTCCCGGTAATCGGAGTATCTGTAGTTGAAAAAGGCACAGCAAACGGTGTAATTACCGATATTGACGGTAATTACAGTATCACGGTAAGCAAGTCTCCCGCCACCTTGCAGTATTCGTACGTAGGTATGAAAACAGTGGAAAAACTGTTTACGGCGGCAACCCGTTACAATGTAATTATGGAACCGAATACCGAAATGGTAGACGAAGTGGTAGTGGTAGCCTACGGCGTACGCAAGAAAGGAACCATAGCAGGTTCCGTATCTACCGTAAAAGCGGAAAAGATGGAAAATGTACCGGCAGCCGGGTTCGACCAGGCTTTGCAGGGACAGACTCCGGGCCTGTCGGTCATCTCCAACTCGGGAGAACCCAGCAAGGCAGCCGTATTCCAAATCCGTGGTACAAACTCCATCAATTCGGGCACATCACCGCTGTTTATCCTGGACGGCGTGCCCATTGCCAGCTCAGACTTCAACGCCATCAGCCCGGGCGACATCGAATCGATTTCCGTACTGAAAGATGCTTCCTCAACCTCCATCTACGGCGCACGCGCCGCCAACGGCGTAGTGGTAATCACCACCAAACGCGGCCTCTCCATAGACAAAGCCAAGGTAACGCTACGCGCGCAATACGGCTTCTCCCAACTGGCATCCGACGGCAAATGGACCATGATGAACACCCCCGAACGCATACAGTTCGAGAAAGAAATAGGCCTGGACACCGGACAGGACTACGAACTGCTCTCACGCACCAACGTCAACTGGCTGAAAGAGATTTTCAACGACCGTGCACCGTTGCAGAACTACGAACTCTCCGTGAACCGCGCCACCGAACGACTGAACTACTACGTTTCGGGCGGATTCTACGACCAGGACGGTATTGCCCAGAACTCTTCCTTCCGCCGTTACAACATGCGTGCCAATGCCGAAGTGAAAGCCAGCAACTGGCTGAAGATAGGCACAAGCACGATGTCTGCCTACGAGGAAGTGCAACAGGCGGAAGAGGGAGACATGGCGATTTATACGCCGATAGCCGGCTCGCGCTTCATGCTCCCCTACTGGAGCCCGTACAACAAAGACGGTTCGCTGGCATCCGAGAACAACGGCACATGGACAGGCACGGGACAGAACCCCATCGAATGGATGGCAAACAACCCGGTAAGCTACAAGAAATACAAAGTACTCTCCACCGTATTCGCAGACATCACCCCGATACAGAACCTGACCGTACGCATACAGTTCGGCGCGGACTACTCGCACTCCACCACTTTCATGCAGTCGTTCCCAAGCTACGTCATCAACAACGAACAGGGTACCACCGGACGCAACTCGGCGGATGTGCTGAAACTGAGCGAGACGGCCACCGCCAACTATCGCTGGGCACTGAACGAAGACCACTCTTTCAACTTCATGCTGGGGCAAGAGGCCATGGACTACCAGTCCAGCGGTTTCCAAGTGGTAACGAAAGGACAGTCCAACGACTTCCTTACGAACATCAGCTCCGGTACGCGCGCCTCTTCCTGGGACGACACCACCAGTGCATACTCCTACCTCTCGTTCTTCCTTCGCGGCGAATATAACTACAAGGACTTGTATTACGGCGAAATGGCCGTACGTACCGATGCCTCCTCGCGTTTCGGCAAAGACCACCGCTGGGGTATGTTCTGGTCGCTCGGCCTTATGTGGAACATCAAGAACGAACCGTTCCTGAAAGACATCGAATGGCTGACGGGAGCACAAATCGCACTCAGCACCGGTACATCGGGCAACTCGGAAATACCCTACTACGACCACCTGGCACTCGTTTCCGGCGGCCCGAAGTATAACGACGAAGCCGGTATCTACCCCAAACAGAGCGGCAACGAAGAGCTGAGCTGGGAACAGACCTGGTCCAACAACATCGGGCTGCGCCTGGGCTTCTTCAACCGCGTCAACCTCGACATCGACTTCTATCACAAGAAAACCACCGACATGCTGATGTCCGTACCCGAAAGCTATGCCATCACCGGCGAGGGCTATCGCTGGGACAATATCGGAGCGATGGTGAACCGGGGCGTGGAAGTGTCGGTCAACAGCGACATCATACGCACCAAAGATTTCACCTGGAACCTCAACGCCAACGTGTCCTACAACAAGAACAAGCTGGTGGAACTGTACAACGGCGTGCAGGAGTACGTAAACTCCACCACCGGACTGAAATTCGTTGTGGGACATCCCGTACACGAATATTTCCTGAACCGCTACGCCGGCGTGAACCCCGCCAACGGCGATGCCCTGTGGTACACCAAGGACGGCGAACTGACCACCGAATTTAACGAAGGCGACAAGGTTATGACCGGAAAGACGTTCGACGCCCCGTGGGCAGGCGGCTTCGGCACGACTTTCGCATGGAAGGGGCTTTCGCTGTCGGCACAGTTCAGTTGGATGGCCGACCGCTGGGTGATGAACAACGACCGCTTCTTTGAAGAGAGCAACGGACTGTACAGCACCTATAACCAGTCGCGCCGCCTGCTGTACGACCGCTGGAAGAAACCGGGCGACATCACCGACATCCCCCGCTACGGCGTGACGGCGCAACTGGACGACCGCTTCCTGGAGAACTCCTCGTTCCTGCGCCTCAAGAACCTGACACTGGCATACGCACTGCCGCAACCGCTGCTGAAGAAGACCAATTTCTTCACCTCGGCACGCGTATACCTGCAAGGACAGAACCTGCTGACCTTTACTGGATTCACCGGACTCGACCCCGAAATGTCGAGCAACATCTACCGGGCACAGTACCCGGCTTCGCGCCAGTTTACGCTGGGCATCGAAGTTTCATTCTAAACCTATCAAGCAAAAGAAAAATGATTAAGAAATTCAAACTATACATCATACTGATTGCCATGGCAGTGTCGTCCGCTTCCTGTCTGGACAAGATGCCGGAGGACGGGATTCCTTTCGACAAGTCACTGCAAACGGTATCCGACATAAACCTCGCGGTTATCGGTATCTATGATGCTTTCAGGAGCAATTACCTCTACTCGGGCAACCTGACACTGCTGCCCGACATACAGACCGACCTGGTATACGGAGTGAACGGCAACACCAACATCTACGGCGACATCTGGCGCTGGAAAGAAATCAAACCCACCAATACCGACATCGAAGCCGTGTACGGTGCGTTGTACGAAGTGATCAACCGCTGCAACTTCATGCTCGACCGCGCGGACGCCGTACGGAAAAAGACCACCGACGACAAGGACCTCGACAAGCTGGACCAATGTTGCGGAGAGGCTTACTTTGCCCGCGCACTTGCCTACTCGGAACTGGTGAAGCTCTTCTGCAAGGCATACGAAAGCGACGAGGATGCCGCCGGCCAGTTGGGAGTTATCCTGAGCCAACACTATCTGGGCGACGAAACCATGAGGCGCGCTTCGCTGAAAGACTCCTACCAATTTATCCTCGACGACCTCGACCGTGCGGCAGAGCTGCTGGAACTTGAGGAAGACTTCAATACCGATACGCAGGGAACGCTGTACGACAGCATCTACTTCAACGAATATACGGTGCATGCCCTCCGCGCCCGCGTACTTCTCTATATGAAGCGGTGGGACGAGGCCATCAAGTATGCCACCAAAGTCATAGACAGCGGTTACTACTACCTGTCGAGCTGCACACAGGCAGCCACTTCGAGCGCAAGCTACTACAAATACATGTGGACCAACGACTTCTCCACCGAAGCCATCTGGAAAGTGGGCTTTACCATCAATTCCTACGGCGGCGCGCTGGGACAGGTATTCGCCAACTACGACTACAGTAGCGTACGTCCCGACTATGTACCGGCAGAATGGGTTATCAACCTGTACGACCTGAACGACCTGCGTGTCTCCACTTACTTCCAGAGCTTCACCACCGGATACAGCCACGGACTTACCTGGCCGCTGCTGATTAAATATTTCGGCAACGAATCGTTCGTCAATTACAACATCCTCCACGTCAGCATGCCGAAAGTACTCCGCCTGTCGGAACAGTACCTTATCCGTGCAGAGGCGTATGTACAGCAGGAACATCCCGACTACGGCAAGGCGGGAAGCGACATATCCGTGCTCCGTACGGCACGCTATGCCTCGTACGGAGGTTCCACCGCCATGAACAAGGAAAATGCAATGGATGTCATCGAACAGGAGCGCGTAAAGGAACTCTACATGGAAGGCTTCCGCCTGCACGACCTGAAACGCTGGCACAAAGGATTTGAACGCAAGTCCCAGGACCAGTCGCTGTCCAACGGCAGCAGCCTGAAAGTGGAAAAAGACGACCCGCTGTTCGTATGGCCCATACCCCAGCACGAACTGGACGCGCCCGGCTCGGAAATAGAACCTAATGAAAGTAACAAATAAGCCCAAAGATTTATGATAATGAAGAAACTATTAACCGGATGTATGGTAGCCCTCGCCATCCTGGCAGCTCTGACAGGACTTGCCGGATGCGACCAGGACAAGGTGCTGTACAACGGACGCAACTACCTGATGTTCTCCGACACGCTTTACCACTATGCCGTACAGGAGAGCAACGAGAAGTTAGAAGTCCCCGTATCCGCTACCCGGCGGGCCGACTATGACCGCACGTTCGCCGTAGAAGTGGTGGACAAGGAAAGCAATGCCGTGGAAGGAAAACACTACAGACTTCTTTCCAACACCGTAACCATCAAAGCGGGTGAAGTGGCCGCCAATGTCGAAATAGAAGGTGTATATGAGAACATCGGAATCAACGATTCGCTCGGATTCGCCCTGCGGCTGATTATCCCCGATGTGGAGCAATGGCACAAATACGGCACGGAAACCAAAGTGGTGATGCAGAAGGCATGCCCGTTCGACATCCATGCCTTTACCGGATACTGCAAGGTTACCTCGACATTTTTCAACACCTATATGGAGAATACGACCCTGCGCCTGATTACTTCCGAAATCGTGGAAGGAGAAGAAAACACGATTGTGCTGCACGGACTGTACTTCGACGGATACGACACCAAGCTGAAATTCAACAACGAGGATATACTTGACCCAAGCATCGAAATGGAAGAGCATGTCTGCGGCAACACCGCCGAACTGTTCAATACCATACACGGCAACGGCAAGCTGGTCATGACACAACCCTCAAACGCCCCCGCCTACTTCAACACCTGCGAGAAGTTTATCTTCCACTACGTCAGCATCCGTGTAGATAACAAGGACGGTTCGCTGGTGGGCGTGGTGGATACCCCCGCCAACATTATCGAGTGGATTAGCGAAGCGGAAGCCGAGAAACTGAAAGAACAAGGATATTAACCCCATAACCATCATACAATTATGAAAATAACAGAACTGAAAAGTATGAGCCGTATCATGGCATTGGCCATGATGATTATCGCAACATTCACCGCATGCTCGGATGACGACGGCGAAGGAAACAAGCCCATTGTATTCCCCGAACTGAAAAACATAAACTGTGCCGCCGGTGAAACAGCCGAAATATCTTTTGAGACAACCGCCGACTGGGAGCTGTCCAGCAGTGCCGGATGGTGCAAGTTTCAGAACGGCGAATTCCTGGAAAGCCTCATCTATGGAAAGGCAGGAAAGCAGACCGTGACCATCGCAACATCAGCCGACGGACAGAGCCACAACGAAGACGCCGTGGCTGAAATCACCCTGAAGATTGGCAACGAATCGCAAATCATCTATAAGGTGACACGTGCCAGAAAAGAGTATGCCGACCTCATCGTCAGCGACGAAGCCGGTAATGTATACGACAAGACCCATCCGCTGACAATCAAGGGCAACACAGCCTCCTCGCCCGTTTATACCGTTATCAAGGCAGAGGCGGAAAGCGGTGTAAAGATAGGCTTCACCAATCCGGAATGGCTGAGCTATACCATCGATGAAAAGGCGGGAACCTACCAGTTCACCTTCAATACCGAGAACACAAGCGGACTGAATCCCAAGTATCCGATTGCCGCAGGTACTTATACCCTGACTTTCGTTACAGAAGATGCCGCCACAGCCCAAACGGACAAGGTGCGCAAGGTGGAGATACCCGTCGTGTACGAAGGATTGCAACGGGATGCCATCGCCATCAGCCCCACCTATCTCAATGCAGTAGCGAGCGTATCCGGCGAGGAATTATCAGACGACAACGGAATCGTAGAGAATATGCAATCGACCATTACAGCGTACAATGATGAATTCCAACCTGTAATATTCGCTGCTACGAAAAGCATCAATGAAGACGGGGAGGTAGAGTTTGCCTATGATTTCGGCAGTACGGTAAGCTGGCTGCACGCCGTTACAGGAACAGGCGACAATAAGGACAAGGTAACGGTTACTGTCGACCCCAACAGTAATACCGAAGAAAGAACTGCCACTGTCATGGTATTCCCCAAAGCCGTTTATGATGAAATAAAAAGCAACTGGGCAGGCCACCTCATCGACGAAAACTCGGGAGACATCAAGGTAAGCTATGCAAACAACATCATGACCAGTATTACACAGGAAGCCTGGCAGGAACAGGGTGAAAGAATCAGATTCCAGGCACTGTTTATGTATGCGTACGATTACGACCAGACCGGTTTCAGAAACATAAAGGATTTCTTTGAAGGTGCTTTCGTCAAATTCGAAGACTTAAAGAACTCGACCGATGTCAGTTCATATAATGTAACCGACAACAATGTATGGAAAGCCTCAGTTCCCAAAAGCCTGCTCAAAAAGTTCGATGAAATGGGAGAACCGGGATACGGTCCGGGCAAACTGATATTCGAAGCCGTTGATGCCGCTACCGACCAGGAAATAACGGAGAAAGCCTCTTATGAGAATATTTCGTCCGAGAAAATGGCAGGACAGGCCTGGTCTCAGGATGCGCTCAGATTAGTACGTATCAACGGAATAGGCATCTCCTTTGACAATACCAGCTACGAAACGTACGGCAACGACTACCAACTGGTGGTTAAGGACGAAGAAGGTGCAATTCTTGCGCTCTGTATCGTAGAAGTGTACGACGATACGCAAGAGTAAACAAACTTCTAACGGAATACGTACAGGCAATCACTGTAACTCAAACTACAGAAAAGAAAAAAATAAATGAATTCACAGAAAATTATAAAAGGAAAACTGTTTCTTGCAGTACTTGTCACCATGCTATGCGGCATGGTGGCAGGCGGATGCTCCGACGACAAGGATGAACTGGAAGGCAAGCAATACGGCTACGTACAGTTCAAGCTCTACAAGTCATCGTCCTATACACAAGAAGAGAAAACCCGGACGGATGCGGTATCTACCCGCGCCTCCGGGCTGGACAAGCTGATTGATGCCCAAAAGGTGGAAATCGAAATGCAGCACAACGGCATGAGCATCACCCAGACGCTCGTTCTGAACGCCTATAACGAAAACAATGCCGAATACGGCATGCGAAGTGAAAAGCTGAAACTGCTGACAGGAAGTTACAAAATCATAGGCTATAAGCTGTTCGACAAGCTGGATGAAGTCATTACCGGCATATCAACCGGCGAGGACGAGACCTTCGAAGTCGTTTCACGCGGGCTGACCACCAAGGACCTCGTTACAGACTCGCAGACACGCGGAACGGTAACTTTCAAGTTGGTAAAGGACGGTCTTGCCACACGTGCCGCCGGAGACCCGGACATCGATTACCTGTTCAGCGACATAAAGATTATCGATGTAACGGTGACCAATACATTTACACGCGTACCCGTCACCATCAAAAATCTGAAGGTTTCTTATAAGGAAGAATACGAAGAACACCCGAATCCGGATTACACCGATGACAGCAACCAACACAAGGACAAATATAAAGATATAGGAACCGCCAAATGCGATTCTGTCGTATGGCTGCCTGCCGGAACTTACCAGGTGACCTCTTATACTATCTATAAGAAGAGCGGCATTGCAGTTACCACCCTCGATTCCAGAAGCCAGCTTGCAGGAGAGATGTTCAGCATCGAGGACAACAAGCAGACGGACGATGCTATCGTTCCCATCCAGTTGTCGCCGACAGCAGCTTACATCAAAGATTACATTGCACTGAAAGCCATCTGGGAAGCGCTCGACGGAAAAAACTGGAGTTATAACGGCGAAACAAATCCCGCCGGGACAACCTGGAATTTCAACAAAGAAATAGATATGTGGGGCAACCAGCCGGGTGTATCGCTGGATAACAAAGGACGCGTCATCAGCCTCTCGCTCGAAGGGTTCGGAGCCAAAGGCAGAGTACCGGACGCCATCGGCCAGTTGACGGAACTAAGGGTACTGTCTCTCGGTTCGCACAACGAAAAGCTGGGCGGCAGACTGTTCGGTACCGGTGGAATAACTCCGGATATGAGCGATGCGCAAAAACAGAAGATGCGTATGCACTACAAGGAACTGTTCCTTGACTATGACCCCAGAGAGAACCTGTCGGAACTCCTGCAGGACGGCATCAACCGCGACCCGCAACTGCCCGATATAAAGAAGAGCAGCCGCATTGATATGAAAGATGTACAGATAGGGCAAACGACCAATAAAATTACTTTCATTTCAAAAGCCGTCATGCGGTTGAAGAACCTGCAACAGTTCTACATAGCGAATTCGCCTATCAAGGCAGAGGATATTTGCAAGGAGTGGGAAAATCCCAATTCCGAATATGCTCGGTCGTACGAAGCAGAAAGCGGTTCATGGCTCTGGAGAAATCTTACGGAACTGACGGACATGGAGCTTTACAACTGTCCGAACCTCACGAGGCTGCCCGACTTCCTGTTCGAGCTGCCCGAAATTCAGTTGCTGAACATTGCCAATAACAAAGGTATCGACGGGCTGAACGGAGCAAAAGACGGAACGGGTAACCAACTGACCGCCGACTGGGAAAAATTAGCAAATGCTCCCGTAGGCGCCAAGCTCCAGATTCTCTACCTCAGCTACAACAACCTGACGAAATTTCCACCGCACGCATCGCTGAACAAGATGAGGAAGCTGGGACTGCTCGACTGTATCAATAACAACCTGACAGGGAAACTGGAAGCCTTCGGCAAGGAGGTAGAACTCACCACCTTGACTTTGAACAACAACCGGATTACCGAAATCCCGGAAAACTTCTGCGGGTTCACCGACCAGGTGGAGGATTTGAGTTTTGCACACAACCTGATAGAATACATCCCCAATATTTTCGATGCGGAATCTATCTACACAATGGGTTCTGTGGACTTCTCATACAACCGGATAGGAAAGAATGACGGGAAAAACATCAAGTGTGATTTGGATGACTTCAAGGGGATTAATGCCGCTACGATAAGTCTATCGAACAACCTGATAAAGAACTTCCCTACGGAATTGTTTGCCAAAGGGTCGCCTATCTCTACCATCGACCTGAGCAACAACCTGATGACAGAGATACCGGAGAACTCTCTGAAATCTCCTGAAGGCAACTATAAGAACACGCATCTGCTGACCGTTATCGACCTGCGCTTCAACAAGCTGACAAAACTCTCGGACGACTTCAGGGCAACCACATTGCCTTACCTGAAAAATATGGATATCAGCTACAACTGCTTCTCGAAATTTCCGACAGCCCCGCTGAACAGCAGCCAGTTGCAAGCCATCGGCATCCGTCACCAGCGCGATGCCAACGGCAACCGCATCCTGCGCGAATGGCCGACCGGAATTACGACCTGTCCGAGCCTGATTCAGTTACAGATAGGTGCAAACGACATCCGTAAAGTCAATGAGACATTAACCTCGCAACTGTATATCCTGGATATCAAAGACAATCCGAACATCAGCATCGATGTAACAAGCGTATGCTCGCAAATCAGGGCAGGCAGGTATAAACTGATATATGACAAGACTCAGGATATACGCGGCTGTGATGCATTAGACATTAAACGATAAACCCAATAAAGATTCTATCAATGAAATATGTATATAAAATAATACCGGGAGTGATTCTTTTCATGGGACTGGCAGGTGCATGTAAAGACGATGATAGCACAAGTATCCCCGGTGGCATTGCAGTGGATAAGGAAGAAATAACAATCGGTCCGGAAGGTGGAACCGAGCAGATTGCCGTTACCTCTTACAGCAACTGGGTTGCCGGAGCATCCAAACCATGGATTTTCGTATCACCGGCCAACGGTTCCAGTTCGGCGGAATGCCAGCTTGCCATCGACTCTACCTTAGAGAACACGGCACGCACTTCACAAATCCGTTTCGCCTTGGAAGGACAGGAAGCCAAGCTGATTACCGTTACCCAATTCGGCTTCGGCAAGCAAATCATAGTCAAAGAACCGGATGTGAAAATAGAAAGTTCGGCAGCTTACGACAAGCGCCTTTTCGAGGCAGTCATATCGAGCAATGTCAACTTCCTGATAGACAAGGAGAACATTGAGTACTCCTTTGCCGAAGCGGAAACAATGACCGATGAGGACAAAGTGGAATTCGAGGCAGACAAGACCGGCTGGATTACAACCCCCAAAGACACGGAACTGAAACTGAACCTCGACCGGAAAGCACGTCCGCGTACCGTCAAAGCCAAATTCCGCTGGGAAATGAATACAACTCCCTACACCCGGATAGCCAAAATACGTTTTGTTCCGCAAAACCCGGGAGAAGACCAGCTGGTGGACGACAACGGCAACCCTATCGAAGCGTTCATCCTGACAGTAACCCAAAAGGCAGCGCCCAAAATCGAGGATAACCGTTCGGGCGACTCGTTGGCCATTATCACCATTAACGAGAAAATTCAGAGTATGATATCGTTCGATACGAGCGAGAACATGCAGAACTGGGATTATGTAACCTTATGGGAAGCTACCGACAAGGATATACCCGAAGGAGCGGTGGGACGTGTACGTTCCGTTAAATTCTCCCTGTTCAACCTGCAGGAAGGCGAAATATTGCCTAAAGAAGTACGTTATCTCAAGTACCTGGAATCCTTCGAAATCCAAAGTAATTCCAACAACCAGACACGTATCGTTTCGCTGGGCGAGGAAATCTGTGAACTGAAATACCTGAAATCGCTGACTGTATTTGCCTATGGTATGGAGAAACTGCCCGACAACTTCATTAAGCTGGGAGGCAAGGTAGACAAAAGTTATCGGGGACTGGAGAAGCTGGACCTGTCGGGCAATAATTTCCCGTCGCTGGCTGCCATTACCGAAGTAGTAAACGAAGAAAACTTCCCGGAACTTTATGCCTTCAACCTGACCGGATGCCGCCGGAGCGACTCTTATTCCGACCTGAGCCAAGGTTCTTCTTATAACGGAAGACCCCTCGGACTGCATATCGACATCACTTCAGGAGCAGAGAAAGAAGCATTCCTGAAATTGCTTACCTGGGACAAATTGAGAAGCCTGCGGCTCTCCTACAATTTTATAGAAGGACAGCTTCCTACGGACGATGAGGTGGATACCGCACTCCAAAAAGCCGGTAAACCGACCCGCTATCAGGACGATGACTTTTCTAATAATAAGGACGACTATAAGGACAAACTGGTAGGCGACACCTGTATCTGGCTGAAAACCGGTAACAATACCGTTGTATTCACCGAAACCGGTGGCAACACCCTGTCGGTAACCGGAAAGGACGTTCCGCGCGTACTGCCGAAAGCACGTTCCTTCTCCATCAACCTGAACTTCCTGACCGGTCCGTTGCCCAAATGGATTCTATTCCACCCATACTTTGCAGAATGGGGGCCGGAAATACTGCTTTTCAACCAGCAGGAGAACGGTAAGAACTCTGCAGGAGCCAAAGTGGGATTCAACAATATCGATGCTATAAAATTCAACTTCGAATATTACTACGGCAAAGAAAAATCTGTTGACGCCACAGTAAACGGAGTAGCCTACCCGTGGTACTACCAGCGTTATGTGTCAACATCCAACTAAGCTCCGGACAGGTACTTATTAACCAGATAATTAAAAAAAGACAATGAAGAAAAAATTCTTATACAACGCACTCATCATCCTGGCGCTGACTGCTTGTACGGAGCAGGATATTATCGAACAGCCGTCCACCCCGAACGGGGGGACGGAAGTCCGGCTTCCCGCCGATGTCAACTCGGGTGAACTGTTAATCAAGTTCAAACCCGAAATGACCGATATCCTCGACCGGACAATGACCCGTGCAACAGGAAGCGGCGGAGCGATGACCCGCTCAGGCATCCCCTCGACCGATGAAGTGCTGGAGATTTTAGGCGGATACCATTTCGAACGTATTTTCCCGATAGACAGCAAGAACGAAGAACGTACCCGCATAGCCGGCCTGCATCTGTGGTATCAGGTAAAATTCGATGAAGATACCGACTTGCAGGAAGCGGCAAAACGCCTTTCCGCACTGGGAGAAATCTCAAAAGTTCAGGGAAACCAGCGTATCAAGCGTGCCTATGATGTTAAAAACCGCCGCAGCTATATCAGCCAGTCCGCCCTGCAACAGCGGGCTGCCACCCGTAGCGGAGTACCGGCTGGAAGATTTTCGGACCCCGGACTTCCCTACCAATGGCATTACATCAACTCCGGTCAGAACGCTTTCGACAAGCAGAACAACGCAGGCAAAATCATCGCCGGGTCGTCTGCCGGATGCGATACCGGTTGCTATGAGGCATGGCAGAAATGCACAGGCGATCCGTCCGTTATCGTTGCCGTACTGGACGACGGCGTGATGTACACGCATCCCGACCTGGCAGACAATATATGGGTGAACGAGGGCGAAGAGCTCCGTGCCGGGACAGATGCCGACGGCAACGGATATAAGGACGATAAATACGGCTATAACTTCGTAACCAATACTGCGAACATTTCGTGGACAGACGTGGAGGATATAGGCCATGGAACACATGTATCCGGTACGATTGCCGCCATGAACAACGGAGAAGGAGTCTGCGGCATAGCCGGAGGAGACGGAACGAAGAACTCGGGTGTAAAGATTATGATTTGCCAGGTCTTTTCCGGCAACAACAGTGTAAGCCTGAACGGAGAAGCCAAAGCCATTAAGTATGCTGCCGACAACGGAGCTGTTATCCTGCAATGCAGCTGGGGTTACAACTCTGCCGAAGCGAATGAGGTGGAAGGATACACTCCCGGACCCGCCACAGAAAAAGAATGGGCCGATACTTATCCGCTGGAAAAAGAAATTCTGGACTACTTCATCAACAATGCAGGCTCTCCGAACGGAGTAATAGACGGCGGCATCGCCGTGTTTGCATCGGGCAACGAATATGCGGGAGCCTCCGGTTTTCCGGGAGCTTACTCCAAATGCGTCACCGTAAGTGCGGTTGCCGCAGACTTTACGCCTTCTTCTTATACCAACTTCGGTACGGAAGTAGATGTATGTGCCCCGGGAGGCGATACGGAGTATTATAATGCCATAGGACAGGAAGATGATGAGTTTTGGGAGAACAATGAGGTTTCCGGCTCTATTCTTTCTACCATGATTCGGAACGGAAGTCCGGCCTATGGTTATATGGACGGTACTTCAATGGCATGCCCGCATGTATCGGGTGTGGCTGCATTGGGTTTGTCGTATGCCGTGAAACAGCGCCGTCATTTCAAGGCAAGTGAATTCGTGGCATTGTTGAAAGAGTCTGTAAAACCGGTTGATAATTGGTACAGCAACGGTAAAAAGAAAACATATTACCGTAACCACAACTCGCCCGCCGCCACTCCTGCCGTCATGGATTTATCGAAATACATCGGCAAAATGGGTACGGGAATGGTAGATGCAGGAATATTGCTGAGCAATATCGAAGGAAGCGGTTCGGATATGAAAGTGCCGAATGTGTACGTTGCCGAAGGAGGCACATCGACCGTAAACCTTGCCTACTACTTTGTAAACGGTGAAAAGCTGACCTATACCTGTACATCGGACGATGCCACCGTGGCAACGGTTACCGTCAGCAACAACCTGATGGAAGTAACTGGCGTAAAAACCGGCGCCACACACATCACAGTGAAGGTAAGCGATGGAAGCGCACAGACAATCACCGTCACCGTACGCCAAAATGCCGGCGGCAACGGCTGGATGTAATTTAATGTAATTGATTAATGAAACTAATTACTTGGATAGTGTTATTGATATTTGCCCGTGTCCCTTGGCTGCAAAAAGCCGACTCGCTGATAAACCCGCCACTGATGCAGCAGGCGGAATCCATACTGCGTTTCGACAAAAGCACGTTGGACATCGGAACGCTGACCGAGGATGATGCTCCGCAGGCCTGCCGCTTTACGGGCAGGAACATAAGCAAGGAAGCCGTTACCGTCACCAAGGTACGGACCACCTGCGGATGTACGGCAGCGGAACTGCCTGCCGGAGAGATACTGCCGGGAGAAACCGCTACGATTGTACTGACTTATCATCCGAAGAATCATCCCGGAACGATAGATACGGACGCATTCGTCTATCTGTCCTGCTCGGAAAAGCATCCCGTGGCACGCCTTACCCTGACCGGGAATGTTCTTCCCGGAGCAGATGAATGGGCACGCTACCCGTATGCAATGGGCAGACTGAGACTGAAACAGAACCGGATGGAATTTCAGGAAGTGATGCCCGGAAAGCGACCTTCCGAACGGATTCTATGCGGAAACAGCGGAGACAAGCCGCTGCGCCTGTCGGCACTTGTCATCCCGAAGTTCGCAACTTTCCGGACAGAGCCGGAAGTAATACAACCGGGCAGTGAAGCCGACATCGTGGTAACGGTAGACGCCTCACTGATTCCCGCCGGAAAGGAAAAGACATTCACATTCCCGATTATCATCGAAGGAGTGGATGCCCGACCGTCGGACCGGACCCTGAATATAAAAGTAAACTATACCAAGTAACGATAAAAAAACAAGAAACCCGATATGAAGAATATTTTCAAACTAACGGCTTTGGCAGTCTTTCTGTGCTGCCTTGTGTCCTGCGATGACGATGAGCCGATAATACCGACCCTGGAAGTGACTCCCGCCAACCTGAACGGTACGTGGGAACTTTCCGAATGGAACGGAACTCCGCTGGCGGAAGGTACATACTGCTATATAACCTTCAACCGCAAGGAACAGACTTTTGAAATGTACCAGAAGTTCGACAGCATGTACGCCCGCTACATCACCGGAAGTTTCAGTATCAAAAACGACCCTTATCTGGGCGCCGTCATCAGCGGAGAGTATGATTTCGGCAACGGTGAATGGAACAACAAATACATCGTAACCGACCTACTGGAAAGCGGTTCGATGATATGGACGGCGAAAGACAACGAGAACGATGTAAACAAATACATACGTTGCGAGAAAGTACCGGAAAACATTATTGCGGAAGCAAAAGTGGACAAGGGCGAGTAAAGCAGATTTTTCAGTTTTTTTTTCATAAATTTTCACTCTAACAATTATTTGTGGGGAGTCTGTGAGGATTCCCCACAAGTGCGTTTGCACTACTCCTTCATATGCTTCTTCAAAACCGGATACAACACTTCCGCATAACGCATAAAACCTAAATCCGTAAAATGAACACCGTCTACGGTAGCCTCTCCATCATGGCCGATAATATCTTCGGAAGAGAGCAGGTAGATGTTCTTCTCTCCCCGCTTCTTCAGAGACTGGAACACAGCCTGCAAAGTCTCGTTCTTATTCTTCACTTCTCTGGCTACGGTCCTGTTAAAACGGGAATGGGTAAATATAGGATCCTCCACAAAAAGTACAGGCGTATCAGGATGCTTGCTACGGATAATGGAATAGAACGCACCGGCACGTTCCTTTATCTGCTCCACACTGGCATTCGGAACAAAATCAAGTACAAATACGGAAGCATCCACACCCGCCATCACATGGGCAATCTCCAAATCCAATAAAGCATTGCCGCTAAATCCCAGATTGATACATTCCCGATTGAGCCAACGCTCCAGGATATTGGTATGCGCCATACCCGGACGGGAAGCGCAGCCTCCCTGCAGAATGCTTGTTCCGTAAAAGACAACCGGCTTCTTACGTACCGGCAGTTCCGTTGCCGGCCCGCTGATTTGAGACAGCGAGTCGATGCCGATGGAAAGAGAAGTCACCCCGCCGTATAAAGAAAGGAATAAAAGATATTCACGCTCTTCGGGCAGCATATCCTTCACGATGGTCGCTTCATTCACCTTTCCTTGCGGACGACCGCTTCCGGCAAACAGCCACTTCCCGTCTTGCAGGCAATACAAATCAAGCCCTTTAATGCCGGTAGGGGTCATGTGATTCATATTCCTGTTGAGCAGTACCTCCCATTTGGCGGCAATCCGGGTGGAATTGGAACGGAAACGTACGGCAAGCCCGGCACTGTTACGTCCCAACTCCCATAAAGGCTTACGGGAGATATTCTGTAAAGAGTCCGGCAAACGTTCGTAGCGTGTAAGGGTTGTCTCGGTGGCTTTTCCTAAAAGAGGAAAAGCGGAAGCGTCGTGATAGACAATTTGTGCATTGGCGGAGATAGCCAACAGCAGGCACAAGAGAAAAGATTTTGTTTTCATAGCAGTTAAATAATATATGGAATAAGGGTTTCGGAGACTGATACTCAAGTCTCCTGTCCCTTATTCCATATAAGCTTTATTACAGATGATGTTAAGAATCCGTTTGAATTTTGTTCAAAAAGTATTTTCCAAAAGTGAAAAGTATCATTTCTTTTCAGCCTGCGCCCATTCTTTAGCCCCTTGCTCTTTCAGCTTGGCAGTAAACGCCTTTGCCTTTTCCATAGCGGCGGCTTCTTCTTCGGGAGCGGCATAAGCATGCTTATACCCTTTCACCACGTTCCACTCGCCACGGGTAAAGTCGGGGAATGCCACCGGAGCGCAATTATTGTCCATGGAAAGTTCTCCCAACTCCGCCAGGCAGCACCACTCCGCCAAATCGTATACATCCATATCCAAAGGCAAACCGTTCTGCAGGCAATAAACCAGACGGCTATCCATGATAAAGTCCATACCGCCGTGACCGCCCACTTCTTTTGCCATCTCACCGTATTTCTTCAAAATAGGATGCTGGTATTTGGCTACAAGCGCTTCCATTTCCGCTTCCGGCAAGAAACCGTGCGAGTTCAAGTCATCTACCTTAGGCTGTACACCCGAAGCAGTCAGTTGGTCGGCATCGAGCGCATACCCCTCTACGGGATACTTATTGGCAAATCCTTTCGAACCGGTCAACTGATACAGACGGTTATAGGGCTGGGGAGTCATCACGTTATGCTGTATCTCAATCACCTTACCGTTGGCGGTACGAATCAGCGTAGTGGTATGGTCGCCATTGCGGAAGCCATTGCAGGCAGAATCCGTCCTTGCCTCGACCAGAGCCTTTCCCACAACCGATTTGGTATCCATGGCAACCAGTGTCTGCATACGGTCGCCGCGGTGAATGTCGAGCGCCTGTGCCACAGGGCCAAGGCCGTGAGTGGCATACACATCGCCGCGATGCTTCATGTTGTAATCCAGACGCCAGCCCAGCTTGTCGCTCTCGCCGTTCTTCCAATAATGGTTCCAGAACGGGCTCAGGTTATGGATATACGCACCCTGTGCACGGATTACCTCACCGAATACGCCCTGCTGCGCCATATTCAGCGTATTCATCTCGAACCAGTCGTAGCAGCAGTTCTCCAGAATCATACAGTGCTTGCGGGTCTTTTCACTCATGTCGACCAAAGCCCAACACTCTTTCAGATTCATGGCGGAGGGCACTTCGATGGCTACATTCTTGCCGTTCTCCATAGCGCACATCGCCACGGGGAAGTGATGCAGCCAGTCGGTGGCGATATAAACCAAATCTATATCATCGCGCTTGCAGAGTTCCTCATACCCCTTTTCGCCGGAATATACGGCTGCCTTGGGCAAGGATGCCTGCTTCAGATATTTCTGGCATGCCTCGGCACGTCCTTGTTCGTAATCGCAAAGCGCCACGATCTGCGTACCGGGGATATGGGTAAACCGCTCCACAGCTCCGGGGCCACGCATTCCCAAACCTACAAAACCCACGCGCACCACCTCCATTTTAGGCAGTGCCAGACCTATCACGCTTTTCCGGTCTGCCGGACGTTGGGGAGTTTCAACGACAATCGTTCCATTCTCCCACTGCCACTGAGTTCCTTTGTCGTTTGTCTGCACAGTGGATGTCGGTGAAGAACAGGCGCATAATGCGACACATGCGCCCAATAATAATACTTTCAAGCTCTTCATGCTTCTCAAATTTAAAGTTAATCGATACGGATACCTCTTTTCGCTGTTCCGGTCTATTTATGTGTCTCCACAATCTTGGTAGGCGCCATTTCCATATTCCGGCGGTCAACCTGGCGGACTACGGCAGCAGCCAGTTGCAGGAACGCGCGTCCGGTCACGGTATTCTCGTCCAAAGCGACGGGAGTACCCTTGTCACCGCTCTCACAGATGCTTTGCACAATGGGAATCTGCCCCAGCAGAGGAACGTTCATCTGCTCCGCAAGCTGCTTGGCTCCTTCCTTACCGAAGATGTAGTACTTGTTCTCCGGCAGTTCGGCAGGCGTAAACCATGCCATGTTCTCTACCAGACCAAGGATAGGCACGTTCACCTTATCATTCGTAAACATGTTAATACCTTTGCGGGCATCGGCCAGAGCCACCGCCTGCGGCGTGCTGACAACAATAGCTCCGGTCATGGCAAGCGTCTGCACTACGGTGAGGTGAATGTCGCTGGTTCCGGGCGGAAGGTCTATCAGGAAATAATCCAGCTCGCCCCAGTCGGCATCGGCAATCAACTGTTTCAGGGCATTGCTTGCCATACCGCCACGCCACAGGGTAGCCTGATCGGGGTCTACGAAGAAACCGATAGACAGCAGCTTGATACCATACTTCTCGATAGGGATAATCAAATCACGGCCGCCGATGTTCTCTGCATACGGACGTGCATCTTCCACCTGGAACATCTTGGGCATGGACGGACCGAAGATGTCGGCATCCAGCAAACCTACCTTATACCCCAGTTTGGCAAGGGACACAGCCAGATTTGCCGATACGGTGGACTTGCCCACACCACCCTTACCGGAAGACACGCCGATGATGTTCTTCACCTGCGGCAACAGTTTGCCCACTTCCGGGCGTGCCGCCTGACGGCTTTCCGTAGCAATCGTCACTTCCACTTCCGGTGAAACGTAAGTATGTATCGCTGTCTCGGCAGCTTTCACCATAGACTTCATAAAGGGGTCGGTCGGCTTCTCGAAGATAAGCGAGAAACTGACTTTCATCCCGTCGATACGCAGATTGTCGGCAACCATTTCAGCCTCAACGAGGTTCTTCTTGTTGCCGGGATAACGCACCGTTGCCAGTGCATCGAGGATTAATTTAGGATAAAGAGTCATGTTATTTACTATTTTAAATTTTCAACGGTTTGAGATAACCGTTTGAGAAATAAATATTCAACTGAGCATTTGAGTAGTAGTAGTAACGAATTAGCAACCTGCGAATTCCAGCGATTTGCAGTGCAATGTTGTCAAATAACTCTGTCACAAAAGTAAATAAATTCTTTAGTCAGACAAAGAGTTTATCTACTTTTTAGTCGTAATCGGTTCTATTTAGTCGTAAATAGTCATAATTCGCCATATTTAGTCGAAAAACGAGACTTAAGACTATTTTACATACCATATTCTACCCTTGACTATAACTATTTCCGCCTCTTTCATCTCTGCAAGGATATTTCCAACCATTCGTTCCTGCTGTTCCGGGGTCTTATTTCTGGGAAGAACATCTCTCAGATAATCGAATATAGCATCCCGTTTAGCTCCGACCGAACCCGCATTTTGGAGATACTGCAAAATCATATGTTGTAACTTAGCTTTATCCAATCCTCTGTTATGGGTATAATACGGCAATTGCTTTGTCTTTTTAGCAATATCAAGTGATATGTTATACTCTGAAGTATCACCCTCCAATAATCCCCTATTCAATAGAGCAACCACATCTTTTTCAGAAATACGATGCCTTTTCTGCACTGCATCCAATAATATGCAGTCCTCCAATGTAAGAGTATTGTTTTCTTTGAGCAATTCAGTATATTTCTCATTAATTGTATTGCCATATATTTTTACTCCAACTTCCTTATTGAGTGCATCTATCTCATAATCCGGCATTGGGAAATGACGCTTCCATTGCTCGTTGAACATCTTCTTGATACCCCGACTCACGGTGTCAATCATATTGAAATTTACCATAGCACGGCAAAGGCATTCGTTGCGGAAATAGCGTTGAGGTCCTTTGGTTGTCAACACATTTTGCAATGTACCCGGAATGAAACTACCACCGTTGGCGTAATAAAGATAGCCGGGATTTTCAACAAAGTTGATACGTTGCTGTAATGTGTAATCCTGATGAGCTATGGCATTGTGCAAAGCTTCACGGATGGTATAGTCATCATATTGCTTCATCGTTTCCGGAAACAATGTACCTCCGGGAAGTTCCCTCATTGTAAGATTGCGTATCTTACTTAAAATTTGGTCTACAGTAAGAATAAACGGTGCAGTGAAGTGTTCGTAATCTACCACTTCTTGCCGTTCATCTCTCAAAGTCCAAGTTACCTCAACTACAGCCGGGCGAAGTTTGAAGACTGAAACAGGCTTGCCCAACAGTATAATGGCGGCACGAGTCAGTTTTCCGTCTATCATTATACCGCTATTCGACAACAATTCTTCCACTGTCCAAGCATCTATTTCTTCCGCCGGAATCTTAGAGGCATGTACTTTCTTGAACATTACACGGGCTTTGGCTACCGCCAATTCGTCTAAATCTGTCAATACCGCATTTGGAACAATCTCCGCCGACTAGTCTTTTGCCTCAAAAACAGGTTCTTCAAGGATTGCCGCAAGCCGTTCCTGTGTCATTTCCACCAATGAATCTTCCACCCGCTGCCATGCCTTCTTATGGGCATACACCGGGCGGCGGGGCAAATGTTTCGGTATATGGATTATCCATACTGTCTTATGACTATCCTCTGTTGTGTATTCATCTATACTTAACCCCTCAGACGACAAGTTAGTACAATGTTCCAATAGTTTCCACACGGCAGATTGTGCGTTCAAATTAAATTTGGAAAGGTCCGTACCCACAATCTCCAAAGTCTTATCCTGCACGCCAATTACAAGATGCCCTCCTTCCATATTGGCTATGACTGCAACATACGATATTACATCATTCTTTTCGTCTCCTGCAAATAAGTTTTTGAGATTCTTCATCTCTTTCCACTCACAACGAGCATTCTCTTGTGGAAACTCACGAAGCAGATATTGTTGAAGTTCTTGTGAAGTCATAATAATTAAGATCTAGATGAAGAATTTCAGAATCAATCATTTTTGCTATACTTTCAGCTCTCATGTTTGGATTAAAACCCATAGCAGGCTCGACAACCATTGTTTATTTGCCGGTCTGGAGACTGCTGCGCTTACTGCGGTTGTAGCTGCGGTACTCGTCCAATTCTATCTCTACATCGGGTTCCTGCAACTCTCCGCACTGAGGAAGCCGGAACTTGACGTATTTTATGGTCAGGCCGCGGTCCAGCCACTGCTGTTCGTAATAGGTGCGGATGCCAAGAATATCATCCACCAGTCCGGAGTGGTAGAGGTCGTCGGTGATGAACTCTACGGGAAGCCCGTTCTTCTCTATCATGTATTTGGTGTAGGTGAACATGAAGTTGCTGTCGGTCTTTACATGGATAGTGCCGCCGTCTTTCAGGAACTTGCGGTAGCGTTCCATGAAGTAAGTGGACGTAAGGCGTTTGGTGGCTTTCTTCATCTGCGGGTCGGAGAACGTGAGCCATATCTCGCTCACTTCGCCCGGAGCAAAGAAGCGGTCTATGATTTCGATGTTGGTACGCAGGAAGGCGACATTCTTCATGCCCGACTGCAAGGACTCGGTAGCTCCCGTCCACATGCGCGCCCCTTTGATATCTACGCCAATGAAATTCTTGTCGGGAAACATACGTCCCAGTCCCACCGTGTACTCTCCACGGCCGCAGCCCAGCTCCAGCACAATCGGATTATCGTTCTTGAAAAACTGTTGATGCCAGTTGCCCTTCATCTCAAACGGCACGTTGTCCACCGCCGAGTACGGATATTCAAACACGTGCGGATAACTCGCCATATCGGCAAACTTCTCTAACTTATTCTTTCCCATTCGTATGTATTAAAGTGTTTCTACCCGACCGGCATAATTATAAAAAGTACGGTCGGCAAAGCATTGGTGAAACAATGCGTATTTATCAATGCCCGTACAATGACAAACGCCCAGCCGTTGCGGCAAATGGCTTTCAAGGAAACGGGCTATCACATCAAATTTCTCTTTCTCGGTATTACGGATATGGAAACCTCCCAATACCAGTTTCAGCGAGGTCTGCGGAAAATACTCCTGCACCGCACGGATGATATTCGTAATGCCCCGGTGCGAGCAGGCACTCAGCACGGACACTTCAGCGCCCTGTTTCAACACCAGCGCCAGTTCGTCCGTAAAGGTATCGGCCTGTTTCCGCCCTTCCGCCCACGTGAAGAAGTGTTCAAAATGCGTATCTTCTTCATCTGTAACGGGCAACTGCGGAAAGACAAACACGCCGCGGCACAATTCAGTAACCTCATCCACAAAACGGAAACGGGTGCTGTTCAAAGCATCGGGCTGCATCACTCCGTTTTCCCGTTCATCCTTGAACTTCGGTTGGAAGAGTTCTCTCTTGCAGACAACCTGTGCCTTGTCGTTCACGGCAAGAAAGTGATGCAGTCCGCCGGTGTGGTCGCGATGTCCGTGCGACAGTACCAGAAAATCCACCTCCTTCAAGTCAATCCCAAGTATCCGGGCATTGCGTATGAAAAGGTCGGAAGCTCCGGTATCGAACAGCAGGCGATACTTACCCGTATCAACAAGCAGGGAAAGCCCGTGCTCTCCCTGTAGTCCCTTGCCGTAAACCGAATTTTCCACAAGGGTTGTAATCTTTATGCTCATGCGTTATTCCACGACAGTTACCCAACCGTGCGTATCAGGCTCGTCACCGTACTGGATAGCACGCAATTTGTTATACAGCTTCGTGCAGACCGGTCCTGGTTTTCCGTCTTTGGCAATCACGTACGACTTACCGTTCTCCACATCGTCGATGCGTTCTATCGGACTGATAACGGCAGCCGTGCCGCAAGCGCCCGCTTCCTCGAAAGTAAGCAGCTCTTCTTCCGGAACCGGACGGCGTTCTACTTTCATGCCCATATCCTCGGCCAGTTGCATCAGGCTCTTGTTGGTAATGGACGGAAGAATGGAAGTGGATTTCGGAGTGATATACGTGTTGTCCTTGATTCCGAAGAAGTTGGCAGCACCGCACTCGTCGATGTATTTCTTTTCCTTGGCATCCAGATAGAACTCGCAGGCATAGCCCAAATCGTGCGCTTTCTTATTGGCGCGCAAGCTGGCTGCGTAATTGCCGCCCACCTTGTAGACACCTGTGCCCAAAGGTGCGGCACGGTCGTATTCGCGGATAATAACGTACGGATTGGTGGAGAACCCGCCCTTGAAGTAAGGACCTACCGGCGTTACAAACACGACAAATAGGTATTCCTTTGCCGGATGTACGCCTACCTGTGCTCCCGTACCCACCAGCAACGGACGGATATACAGGGAAGCTCCCGATTCGTAAGGCGGAATGAAACGCTCATTCAGCTTCACAACCTTAAGAATAGCCTCTTTAAAGCGTTCCGTCGGCAACTCAGGCATCAGGATGCCACGGCAGGTAGACTGCAAACGCGCCGCATTCTCTTCCAAACGGAAAATACGTACCTTGCCGTCTTTGCCACGGAAAGCCTTCAAACCTTCGAACGCTTCCTGACCATAGTGCAGACAAGTGGCTGCCATGTGCATAGGAATGGTTTCCTCGCTGCATACTTCCAATGCGCCCCACTGTTCGTTACGATAGTAAATTCTCACATTGTAATCTGTCTTCATATAGCCGAACGGCAGATTAGCCCAATCCAGTTCTTTCATATCTCGCTCGTATTAATTTAATTTCAAGACTATCTATTTGTAACAAAAGTAATGGTTATTCTTCATATTTCCTAAAGAAGCACTGTTTTTTTACAACCTAAGAGTGGCGATACGTTTTTTCCATTACATGCCAACTATGATAAAAAGATAAGCAACCAGATTTTCATTGGTTGGAACTTTCTGTTTCCCTTAGGAATACCCTAAGTTTACCCTAAGTAAACTGATAGTTTAATGCGGTGAAACCAACAGTTTACTTAGGATAAACTATTCGTTTATCCGCATGAAACTTTCTCTATTTACCGGAAAGCACCCAAATACACTGAGAATCAATTCAAAGCCTTCATTTTACACAAAAGGAAAAGCTATCGGGCCACTCTTTCCTTGTGGAGCATAACAGTGCGACAGATGTTTTTCGTTTTTCAAACTTTGTGCAGGAAGCAGCAACAAGAATTAAACGGTGTGGAAAACGACATAAAAAAGACCGCTACCCAATAGCTGTCGGTAGCGGCCTTTATACTTGTTAGAGAGAATTAAATTACCAAATGCTTGTTTTCACAAATTTACAGATGATATAAAAAATATTCCTATAAAAAGAGTTTATTCACACTTTCATTTATTCGGATAATTCCCTGACAGCAAGATTATCGTGCACCTATCGCTTTCGCCCATTCAGTGTCCAGCCAAGCTTTTTGAGTATCAGGAAACAAGTTGCTGTCAATAAAGCAACTGAGTCCGCAACTGCGAGACAGCCCGATGGGTTGCTGACTATAAGCACTGTAGAATTGTGGAGTGTGGTCTGTAAAAATCACAGCTTCTTTCAATGCCGCTTTAAAGGCATCAGTGTCATTGGTCAGTGCTTCAATATACTGCTCCAAGTCATAAAACAGGTGTGGATTAAGCCCTTCATAACCTTGAATGGCAGTCAAATCCACTTGCTTGTTTCCTACTGCAGTTACCACGTTTTTCACAGCAGCGGCCAAAGCTTCCAATTTATTGCTTTGTACCAGTGCGACAGTACCCGACGTTTGTCGGTATTTATTCATAAATGATTCGCAAGCGCCTTTCAAATTTTTTTGGAAGAGCTGCGATACGATTTCCTTATATGGAAATCCATCGGCCAGCACCTCTGTCGGTGAAGCCATTAAATAATCGGTTACATTTCGCAGATCATAAAGCGCTTCTATAGACGACATGAAGCAGGCATCGAATAACAAGTACTCGAATTTCAGTCCTTCAAGCGCCTGTGCCAAAGCAGGAATTTCCATGTATTGAGTACCGTCCTGTCCGATAAACCGGGTGCTGGGTGCCATGACATGCTTGTCGAAAATAGAACTGGGTATCCAGCCGCTACCATGGCTGGAGAGTACTAATCCGTAGCTGTCAGCAGGCATTTCCTCCATCACCTTTTGCAAAACATTCTTCATGAATACGGGGTCTGTAGAAAGATCAGACTGAGTATATTCTTCGATAATCTGATGCGATGTCCGGTTATTCTCCTCATTGATGACCAGTTTGGTCAATGTAGACCGTTTGCCATTATCGTAGAATACGGCTACCTGATTTTTGTCGGACAGACGTATCAGGTGCCCGGCAGCCCCCTGAATAACGCGCAGGTTGGCCTCCATTTCCGTTTCCAATCCGGTATTGTCACCCATGTAATAGAAAATAAGTGTATGCTTCTTGTCGGGCACAGAGAAAGCCTTTGTTGCAATCTTTACACTAGCAAGCACGTTTTCTTCCTCTCCTTTGGCAGCAGCCAATACCACATATTGCGTGTTGGCATCCAGTTCTTCTATCAAGATATCCATCGGCTTGTTGGCAGTGGTCACAATACCTTTGTCCAGCACTTCCTGTGCATCGGGCATGATTTCGTTTTCTTCCATTACTAAATAAGCACAGCGCAAGGCATTGGTCGATTCCAATGTAATGTTTACAGTGGTGTAACCGGTTTCGCCGGCCGTGAGTGTCACGGTAGGTGTTGGAGGCAATATGTTTTCTTCCATCGGAGTGTCATCATCCGAACAGGCAGTGAGAGCAGACAAGCAGAAGAAAATACCTGCACCCCATTGGTATAAGGTTCGTTTCATGTTCATAATCTTTATATTTTAATGAATTATCGTTAAATTGTCTGTTGCGGGAAGTTTAAGGATTAAAATTATCCACCACGTTCACCGTACCTTTCCATTCTCCTGTTATTTTGTATCCCGCATCATCCTGGAAGTCGAATACGAATTTATAACCGTCGTTTTCTTTACTTACAGTCATTGTACCACTCTTGATAGGAGCCAATATATCTGTAGATCCAGTCTCATCATCACTGCGCTTATCTCCATACCAGGTATACAAGATATCTGCTTTGTTGAACATCATGTATCCGGGAAGCGCATACATAGGTTCAAACTTATGTTCTATGGTGTAGACCCCTTCCTGAAGTGTGGCTCCTTTATTCGCATCAGTAAAGAATTCGATGGTAATCATCTCTGACTTTATCTCCTTCCCTTCTTCGTCTTTATCTTTATAGAAATTTATTTGCCAAGAACTCAATCCGGGATAGAGGTATTCTCCCAAATAATAAGCTTCTATCTCTGTCAGTTCTTCGGGCAGAGCCAATGTGACATTGTCCTTCAAGGTGCTCATCGGGCTGGCAGGCTTCTTATTGTCATTGTCGTTAAAATTACCCATAGGCAATGCCCCGCTGAAATTGCATGTTATGTTCAGACCGTCTGCACTTTGGAAATTGAATGCAATATCATAATTTTCACCGCTTCGTGTCACGGTCATGGTTCCACTGTTCAGGAAGGCAATATATCTCTTGCCTGTTCTGGAATCGACTTTCTCCAAATAAGAGCCCGTAGGATAATATTGCCCGTTTATGTCGGAAATTTGGCCTTTGTTGATAGTCATGGGGATTTGCATATATCCCTGTGCACTTCCTCCAAAGATAGACACTTGGTAAGTACCTTCTTCCAGCGGAGGATTTTCCATATTGTAATCTAACAGTTTATGCATATAACAGCTTGACAATTGCAAATAATAGCCATTGGTCAGTACCTCGTTTTCATTGAAGTTTCCATGATAGAATTGCAACAGCATATCATCGGCATGCGGACAGAACCAGTTGCCGTAATATCTTCCTTTGGCTAAAGTGAAAGACACCTCTTGATCTTTCGTAAAAGGCTGGTAAGTGCCCTGTGGTGTTTCCGGCTCATATTTTTCAAAGATAATATCACCTTTGAAGTGTCCTCGGAAAGGCTCTCCGTCTTCCATGACGATATCCATATCAATGGTATAGGTGTCACCTTTACGCTGAACAAGTACGGTTCCTCCTGTGACGTAGCTGTAAACCACTCCATTGGCAGGATCGGATGAAATACGGGTAAATACATTGGTTGTTTCCACATCCCAACAACCTATTTGTGCCGTCTCTTCTCCGGCATGATATTCTCCCGCCGGCAGAGTAGCGTTCCAAGGGTCGCTATCGGCTACATTATAAAGATCCAGGCGAACCAGATAGTCTCCAATATTGGTCGGTAAGTCGTCTTTTCCTATTTCCCCAGAGGCCAGGCGAATAACATAGTTACCGTTTCCAGGCTCATTGTCGGTACGGTAACTTGCCTTTTCCAATAATTTCAGTTTCACTACAGGTACATCATTTTCATAAACCGGTTGTGTCTTCATTTCAAGAGCCTCGGAAAGTAAATAGCGTCCTTGACTCACAACAGCTGCCTGAATGATGTAACAAGTTTCCGCCTCTAAGGCAATAGCCCGTTGGATACTTGTCTCGGAGTTATCGGCCGGTATGCCTTCGTTAAGAATATCCTCCGCTGTAGGAGCCGTCTCGCCTTTTTTATAGCACATCCAAGCACATTGGTCTGCATGTTGGGGGGTGAGTGAAAACTCCAATGAATGACTGGTAACTTTGATGGCGTTCAGGGTAGCAGCCGCCGGAACTGCCTTTTCATCATCGGAACATGATGAGAAAAACAATACCGATAGAATGGCTGATAAAATATAATATGTTAGTTTATTCATAACAAACTTTTTTTTAATGTGATTTATTGGGGATTATCCATATCGGTAACCTTAGAAGTGAAAGTACATACATAACGCTGTCCTTCCGTATCAGTAAGGTCTATCTTAAAGGTATATGCTTCACCGGATTTGTCGACTTCCACCTTGCCTGATTTAAATTTACGGGTAGTGAAACCATACGAATAGACTGAGATTTCACTGGATTTGCTGTCCAACGTTCCGACAGCGCCATCGTTACCGACGTTATAAGTTCCGGCGGGAAGAACCTTCTCCCCCGCAGCTGCACGCAAATCAAGGGTCATTTCTGTATCCCAATTATTGAATGCAGCCTTGAGATAGAATTGTCCATCTACTGCGCCGTTAGGAAGTATGCGTTTCAGTTGTTCTATACTATTAACCTGAATTTGCAGTTCATCGAAAATGGCAAATTTTTCTCCGGATATTTCCCCCTCATACGTAGCATTTACTTTGCTGCCATCCTCCAGTATAAATTCCATACAGATTTCATACTTTTGGGTTTCCGTATTAGCATTCAATTTCATTGCACCAGATTGGATACCTATCTTTTCTTCTCCTTTCATAAAGTATGTGTAATTGATATTCGTATCAATGTAGTATCCATCTTCCGCCCCTACCACATAAGTACCGCTTTTGGTATATTTATAATCTTCACCATAAATGTCAAGTGCAAGTGTGTAGTTCCCGTCACTGAACGTGATATTATCATTACGCCCATAATCGGAACCCTCGGCCGAGGTAAATGCAACGTTATACGTCTTGACTATCTCTTGCGCTTCCCCGTTGGGTTTCAGCATCAATTCTTGCAGCAGATCCATGGCTCCCGCCAATTCGTCATTCTCATCCATAGCAGCTATGGCTATACTCTTGATTTTTAGTCCGATTTTCTGGTCCATTTGCGGAGTCAAGACCCAATCCCCGTTTTCCAGTGCGCTGGGGGCTAACGTAAAGCTTATATCCGGATTCAATCCCCATTGATCGTTTTCAAAGATTACGCCCAAGTAGAGTTTAAAGCCATTAGCTGTCTTCAGAAATTGTCCGCAAGGCACGTTGAGCACACCGTCTTTAAGGACTCCTTTGAAAGTAAGTTCTGCATTCTTGAATGAAACAGTTACCTCATTACTCTCGGCTATAACACTTACTTCATCCTGTGTGGCAAATCCGTCCCTATTCTTAAAACCAGCTATCCAAGAACGGTTGTAAGAATTCCTGGAATACTGCATAAAGCTATACTCTTTAGCCAAACTACCGGATTCCAGCGTCACTTTACCCAATCTTTCCAGACTTTCTGTGTTCTCATCAGCCAAGATGTAATACCCATTCTCTGCTTCTTCGTAACTCAACCAGGTTTGGGCTTCTTCACTGATGCTCACCGTTATCGGCATTTCACTTTCAAAACGGATAAACTGTTTGAAAGCCTTGTTTTCGGCAAAAGAGAAAAAATCGTCAGTCTTATAGTTTGTAATGATACCCATCTGTGTGATGCCTATCTTGGCAGACGATTCGCCCATGACCAGTGAGATGGTGGCTGTACGGGTTTCCATTTCGTCGTTGGGAGCTATGTAGAAGCTTACCACTCCATTACTGCACGCCTTGATGGTACACCATTCTTCATTGGAAGTAGCCGTCAGAGTAGGATCAGCGTTGCCCACCTCAATGGTTCCATCACCACCAACAGATTTGAAATCAACCGTAGAAGACGTTATTTGCAGTTCTACCGGTGGCAGATATTGGGTATCGTCATCGTTGCAGGCACCTAAGAACAAAGAGCATCCTGCGATGAGTAGATAGATGATATTCTTTTTCATATTCACTTCTTTTTTTAATGTTTGTTATTTGGAAGCCGCTTGCTGTGTAAATGTACGAAAGAATCCTGTCACATAAGCCAATTGCAGGACATCCTTACCTGTGTTATTGTCTATTGCCACAAAAGAGTCGCACAAAAACTTGCCCCACATACCGTTATCCTGCAAGATGACGGTTTGGGTTACATCTTCCAAATGGCTGTCTCCAGGGTTGGGCGCTGCTTTTTCCTCCATGTAACCTTCCATACCAACACCCTGTGTCTGGCTCAAATATCCTCCTCCCTGCAAAGTCCATGGTACTAAGACAATGCCATCAGGCAACATTTGGTATTCCAGACTGATACTACCGGCCACTGCATTGTAGCGTATGCGCATATCAAACGGCAATCCTTTCATAAGATAACTTTCATTGAACAATTCTTCTTCCAGTGTTACAGGTAGCATGGTATTTCCTTGGTAATACACAAAAAAGTATTCACCGATGTATTTCTCATAGCGGGAGTAAGTTTTGGGCAATTCTCTGGCACGTATAGTTACTTTATCGTCTGTGAAGCTCATGCTACCCTGTTCCCAGCGCAACTCTTTCACATCCAAGGTAGCTAGCGACAACGGTTCATCGAAACTGATACCTTCCGGTGTATAGTGAAAAGGCAGATTTACCTGGCTGCCATCGGCATTTTCCAAGATAAATTTGCGATAACGCTGTGTCACTGTGTATTGTATCACTCCGTCTATCACCACCTCATAAGCGGCTGGATAAGCCTCATTGGTAATCTGTTTAACGCTTTGCAAGTAATCTTCCCAAGCTACATTCTCCGGCAGCGGATGCATTATCATTTTGTTACCGGTCTTCTTACCCTTCAACACCACTTCGTCAGAGGTACAGGACAAGATAAGAAAGTCACTGTCTCCCTCCATACCCATACCATCTTCGCCTATACCCAATGCATTGGAAGGCTCTGAGAAAAAATGGAATATTTCATTGTACGTACTAAACGTCAGCATGGGTCCGGCACTATTCACCATATCATAAGCACCTGTACTCACCTTATCGGGCTGGAAGAGATCGCATGACACATCGGCAGTGCCCTCTTTATGAAAGCGTATCAGCATAGTGTATCCCCCATAAGCCTTAGTAGTGGCAGGATAGTAATTCAGCACCCATCCGTTACCGGCAGAACGCAGTACTTCCTGATACTCGGCGATGGACTGGTTGATGCGGTTGGCGGCCGATTGGTCGAAAACATCGTCCACTTCAGAGGTACATGCTCCTGCTCCAATCAATATTAAAGCCAATATCCATAGATTATATATCTTTTTCATATATATGTTCTTTTAGTTTAATTCTGTCAAATCAATATATTTCACTTGTTCGGAACGGCGCTGTACAATATCGCGCAATTTGTCCAAGTCAATATTCCACACTTCATTCATGTAGTTTCTCACAATTTCCATCTTTTGGTTAATGAATGTGGCTCCCTCATCGGCTATTTTCAACTGTTGTTGCCACCAGGCAGCATCATGGGTCACATAGTTCGCTACCAGCTCGGCAAAGTCCTCATGTACTTCCGAACCACCGTAGGCCGTAATGAATCCCATGCCCAAAGCCGCTTCATCACTGACATTCACCCATCCGTTACCAATATATTTTCCACTGGACACAGCATAGAAGTCCTGCGGAAATTCGATGGTCTGATGCAAGATGTGTGAAAATTCATGGTGCATGGTACTGAAATACCAGCGGTTCATCATCTCTACATCCACGCTGTTCGGGTTCAGAGCGTTGATATTATACAGAGTTACTTTCAAACCGCCTTCTGCCGTACCCAAGGTAATCTTTCCGTTATCATAAGCCGGAGAACCTATCAAATGAATCATCTTAGGACCATATGTACATATAAAATCGCGGTTGTTTCCCTGAACTTCTACATAGGCATCAATCCACAAGTATTTTACCAATTTGGACATGGCTACTGATTTGGACAATTCGGCCGGTGCCAAGTTATAGTCGGTATCCGATTCCTTGTATTCGAATTTATATTTAAAATCGATATTATAAGGGGTGACATAGTTATCGAGCAACCATTCATCGAATGCCGTACGGTATGGAGTCATGTTGTCGAAGCTGCTCTCCTTTGTCAGGTCATCTTCGTTGCAAGCAGTGGCACCGCCGATAAGGGCTGCCGCCATCAGAAAATAGGTTATATATTTTTTCATATGTTATCGTATTCAGTAGATTATATACTTAGTATCTAGGATTTGGTTCCATGCCGGCAGTGATGACATCTTGTGGAAGTTGGATGGCGCGTCGCGGGTCTTCTTTTCCCAGCACAATCGGACTGTTGCCGGCACGGTTGTGCGAAAACTCTATGCCATAGCGTTTCAGGTCAAACCAGCGAAGTCCTTCCTGCATGGTTTCCAAACGGCGCAGTTGCAAGATGAGTTGGATAAGATTCTCTTCCGTACCGGGCTCTACGGTAAATCCTTCAGGGTTAAGACGCTTTTTCACACTGCGTTCCTTGTCTTTGGTAACAATAGTGGGCTGATAAGGCAGGCTATTGTAGAAATTATTAACCTCTTGCTCTGTCAGGTCGTGTCCTTCGTCCTTACTCAGCGCACTATGACTTTCTATCCAAAAGTTTATGTCTTCCAAAGCCTTACTATAGTCAGGGTTATCACTCAACACATAAGCCTCTGCACGGCATAGTAGGGTTTCATCTACCGAAAACGGTACTGCTACCGTGTGCGGGTAGTACAGGCCATTGGCCTTGTCTACGTATTCAAAGTACAATTTCAGTTTCGGGAAAGGATTTTTCTGTACTACACTGAGGATGAAAGTACTCATAACCAGTCCACCCCTCCAATGCCAGGGACCGTCTGCGTCAATAGTCTCGTTAGTATAGATTGGGGTTCCGTGTCCGTAGCGTTTCAAAGTATTATAAGGACCTGTAATGATAGGTGCTTGCGACCCTAAAGCAGCTAAAAGCAGATTGGCCGGTTTCTTTTCAGACACGTATTGGTTGCTGATGTCGTCCACCAAACTTACTCCGTCGAAATCAGCCTCCCAATTACGCAGTGCTGTGACCGGATTGCTGCCGATGGCAATGTTGGCACATTCTATCACCTTATCCCATTTTTGGTAATAGAGATAAAACCGTGCAGCAAAAGCGTTGGCTGCTTTACGGTTGAAGTGATACTTGGGAACCTCATAAGCAGCATCTTTAATGAGCGGAAGTCCAGCTTCCAAGTCAGCAGCAATCTGTTCATACGTATTCTTCAAGCTGCCTCGTTCAGTATTTTCCGGATAGACGCTGTCACCGGTCCGAGTACGGTAGGGTATTCCCAAATGACTTTCTGCCGTATTCGGATTATAAGGCATACAGAATACATTAGCTAATAGAAAATGGGAATAGGCGCGGCACACCAAAGCTTCGCCCCGTTGCGGATTGAGGCTGGCAGGCGAACCTAAGTTTTCGATACCTTCCAATGCCATATTAGCCGAAGCAATAGCAGCATAACATCCTTCCCAAAGGGCATAGGGACTATCGTAACTACTAATGCTGGGAGAATCCCACAAATAAAGTTTTTCGATGAGTTCGTCCGTATCAAATTGTCCACCGTTATCCATCACGTTATCCGATGACAACTCGCCAATCAACAGCGGAAGAGTAGTTGGGTATGCCGAAACCAACAGTGGAGATATTTTGTCGGTACTGTTGATTTCCGTGCGGCTATCGGGCAGTGTATCCAAAAAATCACTGCAAGAAGAGAATGCCAGCAATGAAACGGATAGCAAGGTTATGAATGATTTATTTTTCATGTGATTCATTATTTAAAAAAATTAAATGCCTAAGCGAATGGTAAAAGTGAACTGTTTAGCCATGGGAACGGCCACACCACCTGTGTTAAAGAATTCGGGATCCTGCCCGTTTAATTTGTCGTCTGCATAAAGCAAGAACAAATTAGTTGCCTGCAGTTTCAATCCTAAATTGGAAATTTTTAACGGTTCAATCCACTTCTTGGGCAGGTCGTATGAAAGCGAAATCTCTTTCAAACGGATAAAGTCACCCTTTGCGATGCGGTCACTGGAGTAATTATAAGCATTGTAGGCACGGCTCAGATAACTATCGTTCACATTCATATACTTATCTGCTATCACCGGAATATTGGTACGATGCTCGTCGCCCGGCCTCATCCAACGGTTCTTGAATTCTTTCGGCATAGCATCAAGGTCGGTATATTGGTTGCTAAATACCGGATCCAAACGGATGACATTGCCAAAAGAATAAGTGATAAACACATTCAGTTTCAGACCTTTGTAGCTGAATACATTTCCCAAACTACCTGTAATGGTAGGATCTGTAGTACCTTCATAAATCAGGTGTGATTTGTTGTTGCGCTCCTGGAAGTTGATGTTGCTTGTGGTCAATTCGCCATTTTCATTAATGAAAGTAGGCAGACCTTCTTCATTCAGTCCACGGAAGTCGAGCGAAAACAAACTTCTTACCGGATAGCCTTGCATGGCAAATCCATATCCGCTCACCATGTCCATTACCGATGAGAATGCCTCCAAATCGGTTACCTTGTTCTTGGTTTTAGAGAAAATGAAGTCAGTGTTCCACTTGAAGTCCTTCTTGGCAATGTTACGGGTAGAAAGAGTCAGCTCTATACCGTGCGAACGCATGCTTGCCACATTGGCATACTTGCCAATTTCTCCATCCAGACCGGTAGTACTCAACCATCCTATCAGGTCATAGTTCTTGCGTTTGTACCAATCCATGCTGAAGTTGATACGGTTATCCAGAAAACCTAAATCGATACCCAGATTCAGTTCATGTTTCTTTTCGTAAGTCAGTTCAGAATTTTTGCCTTGTAGGATGCCCAGTCCCGACTCCATGACATCGGCATTGGGACGCCAAGGATTATAACTGCTCACCATTGCCAGCGAGTTACTCACAAAGGCAGGACCACGGTCGGCAGTCAGCGAGTAACTTGCTTTCAGCGTCAAGTTAGATAATATGGAATTCAGTTTGCTGAACCAAGTTTCTTCGTGCGCATTCCAAGCACCGGAAATATTCCATGTAGGCAACCAGCGAGCCGAACGGCTTTTACCTAGTTTGTTGGAACCTTCGTAACGCACTGTACCGTTCACGGTATAGCGTCCCTTCCATGAATAAGTGCCGGTAGCGAAAAAAGCCACTTGGCGTGCTTTGGTTTCGTCAACAGTATTATAAGGTGTATTTTCCTCGTTGCCTTGCTTGAAGAACAAATAGTCGTAACTGGAAAGCATACCCATGCCATACTGCATACCTGCACCGTTAAACCACACTTTGCTGCGGTCTGTGGCATTTAGTTCCATACCACCGAAAAAGTTTACGATATGATTTTCGTTGAATACATCATTGTAACTGACGGTACTACGCAAGTCATAGCTCGACATAGTATATTTCGTATCGCGATAGAAACCGCCTACGGGCAGTACCGATTCCGGTAGAGTATTGATTTTGTCAGGATCGGTATAGAGCCACGGATTGGCTTGCTGCATGGTAGCGTCATCCATAGCCCTATAAGCCCATGCCTGATTAGAATAATCTTTCACATAATGGTTTTGGGTAGTAGATGAGTACTTGTAAGCCCCCAATATGCTCAATTCTACCTTTTGAATAGGCTTCCATTTCATTTCACCCTGGAATCGCATATCAGTAACTTTTAAATCCATGTAGTTGTTATCCAGCTCGTGGAAAATATTAAACGGTGCATAGTTACGTACGTAGTATTCATTGGGATCCAATGTGCGCGAAGTATTCAGCGCAAATGAGTAAGGATTGATGTCGAAGTCACGTTTCACCTCACCACTTACGGGATCAGCTTGCGAACCAAGAGTACCGGGAGCCTGCTGCTTGCGAAAAGATGCATTCCCGATAAGGTTAAGTGTAAGGTTTTTGAAGATATTATACGTAGAATTAATGTTAGCCGTATAACGTTGCACTTTGCTCCTCTTAGTCCATCCCGGGTCGTTCATCACACTGATGGAAGTATAATAAGAAGCCTTGTCTGTACCGGTAGCCATACTCACAGCATGATTTTGTGAGATACTATTGCTGAACAACAGGTCGAACCAGTCGGTATTACGGAACTCGGCCTGCTTCAGATAAGCCCCCCGTGCTTCAGGCGTATTGGCTAAACCAAATACACCGCCTGTTGCCGAATATTGATTAATGAGATGATACATTTTACCATAGACACCACTCTGCGAAGCACGATAAGAATCAACAAAACTCAGGGAACCGTTTTGCTCCATATTCTTGTATACATCCATTTGCTCTTGAGAGTTCATGATGTTGAAATTGCTATAACTGGGTTTCATGCGCATGGTAAACTCACCTGTATAACTGATTTTGTTCGTACCTGATTTACCTTTTTTGGTAGTTACCACAATCACCCCTGCCATAGCACGTGCACCATAAATGGAGGTAGCCGAACCATCTTTTAGAATTTGAAAACTCTCAATATCATCGGCATTCAAACCGGCAATAGCTGAACTGATCAGAGTCTCAGCATCACCTGAGGACAGATCGTCAGCACCTATCTCAGCTACATCTTCCATGATAACACCATCTACCACCCACAGCGGCTTGGAACTTCCGTAAATGGAAGTTGCACCACGCACACGAATCTTAGGCGCCGTACCGAAAGTACCGGATACATTTTGCACAGATACACCTGCCGAACGTCCTTCCAGACCGCGACTGATATCTGCCATACCATCCATTTTGATGTTTTCTGCTTTCAACTGGTCGGTAGCACCGGTAAACATACGTTTATCCATACGCTGCATACCCGTCACAACAACTTCGGACAGCGTCTGTACATCCGATTGGAGAGTCACTTTCATAGTCGGCGAAGGAGAAAGCGACTGAGAAAGCATACCGACATAAGAAAACTCCAACTTGGAACGACTGGAAACATTAGGCAATGTAAACTTACCGTCTATGTCTGTCAGCACACCCGTAGAAGTACCTTTCACCATAACGGTAGCTCCAATAAGCGGCTCACCGTCATCGGCAGACAGCACAACGCCGTTTACCGTATACACTTTAGCCTGTTTGGAAGGACCTTTTGTTGTAATGGTAATAAACTCCTTATCGATAGTATACTCAAGTTTCTTACCAGAAAGCACAATATCCAAAATTTCCCGGATATTCTTATCCTTGATGGCACCGCTATACGTATATGACTTCACATCATCATACGTAAAAAGGATTTTATAACCTGAAATTTTGCTCAACTGTTTAAATACAGAAGACAACTCTTCATTCTTAAACTCTACTGTAAGTTTCTTCTCACCTACCTGAGCTTCCGCACAGAACGGAAGACAAAATAGAAAAAAGAAAAGCGGAAATAATAAGTACCTCTTTCTTCTCATACGTTTATTTTTAATAATATTAGCGAAGCTTCATTTATTAATAATACGTATGACTTGAATAACAAGATACCTTTTTACCTTATTTTTTTCAATTCATGAAACTTTTTCTCTAAAAAGCATCTACAATATGGAAGAAATTACACAAAACATGCCTCCATCTAGTCAACATAGACCGTATTCTCACAAAGTGTTAACGTTACTTTTTTTAAACGGTTCATCAAACGAATTGTTTCTTCAATACCACCCTGACGATTGGACATAAAATGTATGCGATATGTCATGGCTTCTTTATTTCTAAATATAACGTTCACATTATACCAACGTCCAATAGACTTCATAATATCCGCCAAAGTCAACTCATCAAAATAAAAATATCCATCTTTCCAATAAGTATAGGCCTCACTGTTTACTTCCTTCACCTCAAACTGCCCATTGGAAAGGAGTATGGCATCTTTACCTGGTTCCAAATCCACAAAACGTGCATTTTCATGGCTGCGAACCTGTACCTTACCGCTAATCAGCGTTACATGGCTGTCTTCGGCTGTATAACTTTTCACATTAAACTCCGTTCCGAGAACCTTAGTTTGCAAATAATCCGTCTTTACAATAAAAGGTTTTGTATCTTTTGTAACTTTAAAATACGCTTCTCCTTCAAGAAAAACCGTACGCTCCCTTTCTATAAAAGCTGTAGGATAAACCAATTTACTATTGGCATTCAGCCACACCTCCGTACCATCACAAAGAATCAATTTGAATGTCTCGCCTCTGGGGATTACAATAGAATGAGTCTGTAACATCTTTTTCACTACCGGAACGGAATTCCTCGCTAGATTAGTATAATCAAGAGTCCGCCGTTTTTCTACTTGTTTGTTTTCTTTTTTAGGCTCATCATCCAAAAAGAATTGCTTGCCGTCATTTAATTCCAAAACAATACGCTGTTCATTCGGATCCGCAGCAAATACCGTGACAGATTTAGGCGGGGCAACCGGTATATTAAATAAATAATTAAATGAAACAAAAGCTCCTACCAGGATAGCTGCTACCGAACTGCTCCATATCCAAAACATCTTAAGATATTTTTTCTTATTCTGTCTACCTTTCAAACGAGCTAATTCAGCCTCCACATCAACCATACCGGAAGCCTGGCACTTATGCAAAAGATATCTGACATCCATCAAATCCTTACAGGCATCTAATGTCTCCACATCTTTCAAATCCTCCCATTTCTTGTCAGAGCTATCGGATGAACTCTCCATTAAATCCAGTGCTTTATCAAATTCAGATGTACTATCTTGATTACTCATAAATCCGCTAGTTTAGTTAATACCTTATTATAAATGCGTTTATAAAACTTATTTTGAACCGTTTAGCCTATTTTTTATATTTATTTAGCAAATTCCTCACGAATAGCCTTCAAGGCTTTAACAATATGTTTTCTAACCGCACTTATGCTTATATTCAATTCTGCGGCTACTTCTTTATACTTCTTCTCATGTAGATAGCACTCTTCCAGGATATGCCTCGTATGCGGGGTCATTCCATCCAACACTTTCTGAATCTTCATCATACGCTCGTCTTGCTCCTTGAACTCCACTTCTGTATAATTTTCATACAATTTCTGAGAGAATTCAGCATAAGCATAATGTATATCCTGATGTCTCAGATAATCGATAGCACGATTGCGTACATATATAAAGAGATACGACTTAGCTGTGGCCTTCTCTATCCTATCAAAATTCTTCCATATATATTCAAAAGCATCGCTCGCTATGTCACGGCTTACTTCCCAATTATTAATGAGAGAATGTGCATAGGAATAAAGAGAGACATAATACTCTTTAAAAAAGAAATCAAAGTCGGCAAAGTCCTCCACCCTTTTACAATTTATTATTCATCTTAAACAATTTTACCAGCGAAATTAATTATTATCATAATACAAAAAAAGCAGAATTAACTCTTTTAGCGTCCAAAAGAGTTATATAATATTAATACATCAAAAATCAAGCTAACAAAAAGCCACTCAAGGTTATTTAGCTTTCCTGCTTGTCCGATAGAAGTTTCTGGACCTCACGGTCTGCCTTAGTCAACTTATCACTGCAAAAAGCAATGATTTCATTTGCCTCCTTTATCTTTACGGCAAGTTCATCTATTTCCAGTTCATTGTTGTCTATCTGACTGACAATTTTCTCCAACCGTTCCATCGCTTGGGAATAAGTCTCTTTTTTCTTGGGTGCAGGCATAGGATTATTTATTTTTTTGACAGTTTATTTGTTACTACTGAAACCACTTCTCCTTTATACAGGCGAGTGATAATTTCATCACCCTCATTTAAGAGAGAAGCATTCTTTATTACTTTACCGTTTTTCAATGTAATGCTGTAGCCACGGGCTAATTGCTTTTCCGGAGAAGCATCCGCCAGCCGTTGTTGCAGTAACTCCAGCCGATGATGCTGACGAGACAAGGAGGCTGTTACAGCTTGTACAATATCTTTTCGGACGGTAAGCAAAGTTAATTTTGCATCCGAAATGCAACCATAAGCAGCAGAGGGAATACGGTTCCTGTATGATACTAACTTCTGTTGCTCTTGTACCAGCAAATTCCGGACACCATCGCATAGGCGGGCAGCCAGCGATTCCAATTCATCGGCAGCCTCATTCATGCAGTCTATCAGAAATTCGGCAGCAGCAGTGGGAGTTTTGACACGGGTATGGGCCACGGAATCGAGAACCGTATCATCGCGTTCGTGTCCGATACCCGTGATAACAGGCAAAGGAAACTGCGCACAGGCAGCCGCGAGCAGATAAGTATCAAATCCGGAAAGGTCGGAAGTTGCCCCACCGCCCCGGATAATAACTACTACATCAAAACTGTCCGAACGGGAATTTATCTTATCCAAAGCAGACAAAACGGATTCTTCAACACGATCACCCTGCATCAATGCCGGAAAAAGTTCCGTATAGAAGTAAAAACCTCCCGGATTATTCTGCAACTGGTGGCAAAAGTCACCGTATCCGGCAGCGGTTGGGGAAGAAACAACCGCAATACGCTGCGGCAAACGAGGCATTCTCAATTCTTTATTTAAAGTAAGTACCCCTTCTTCTTCCAATTGTTTCAAAATCTCTTTACGGCGACGGGCCATATCACCCAAAGTATAGGTGGGATCTATATCCTGTACTGTAAGGCTATATCCATACAGTTCATGGAAACTGACGGTCACTTGCACCAGCACTTTGATACCCGAAACAAAAGCCTGTCCCGTAGCTTCCTCAAAATAAGGTTTCAACAAACGAAAGACGTTCGACCATATCGTTCCTCTCGCCTTAGCTATCAGACTATTACTACGGGCATCTTTCTGTACGAACTCCAAATAACAATGTCCGGTGCTGTTGGTACGTACATCACTCAATTCTGCCTGTATCCAATAGGCATCAGGCAGACATTGCTCCAAGCTGCGACGCACCAGCGCATTTAATTCGTATAGTGATAAGGCATCCATTCTTTAAGTATAAGTATGCAAAGTTCCTGTCCTTACTTCATTTTTAATTTATAGCTATTATATGCTTTCCACATATCCGGCACGCCATAACCGTAGATATTATCCGGATAGTCGGCACGGTCACCGGAAGCACGGACTAATTCAAGCAACTCTTTCGCTGTCAGCCGGGGGCATGCCTGCCATAAACAAGCCACCATTCCACACATGACGGGCGAAGAGAAAGAAGTCCCGTTTGCCTTACCCTGATTTCCGTCCGTGCGAATCACATCCGCTCCTTCGCCCACAGCTACAACATCCGGTTTAATCCGGTTATCAGCTGTGTTGCCGATAGAGGAAAATGGCGCCAACACCGCCTGTTTGTTGATAGCGCCTACCGTCAACACATTATCAGCATCTCCCGGCGGGGTTATTTTTTTCCAGGACCCCATTCCCGAATTACCGGCACTGCACACCAGTACCATACCCTTATCGGCTATATGCGAGGCTTGACGCGACATCAAGGAATGATGTCCGTCCAAATCACGATATCTGTAATTTTTCGATTTGTCATCGAACGCATAATACCCCAAAGAAGTATTAAGCACATCAACTCCCACACTGTCGGCAAACTCTACGGCAGCAGCCCAATAATCCTGCTCCACCAAGTGTTCGGAAGCCTCATCCTCACTGCGGAACAGCCAAAAGGAAGCTTCCGGTGCAGTACCTGTCATAATTCCCGGCTGATTCATTCCAATGCAGGAAAGCACACTCAGTCCATGACTGCTTGCCGCAAATAAATCCGCCTGAGGATTGACAAAATCTTTCATGCCCAAGACACGGATATTCCGCATAGCCGTTATCTTATCCAGATTATGAAATCCGGCATCAATCACGGCAATCGTCATTCCCTGCCCCCTGAATCCGGCATCATGCAACTTATCTCCATTGCTCAACTGAATTTGAGTGAGAGCAGGACCGTAAATACTGTCTGTATATATCTTCGGCTCATTGATTACAGAATCACGCATTGCATCCCCCACTCCTTCATTCATTTTCGGAGCAGTCCATACTTTCTCCGTAGCACGTACAAACGGCAATGCGGCAATATGTTCTATCAAAGCGGAATCATTGCAGGAAACCGTAACAAAATTTTCCCATTTCCCTACAACTACAATATTTACTCCTTGTCTGCGTATTTCATCAATATACTGACGGCAAACCGGCAGGTCGGTGGAATCAACCGCCAGGTTCTGTTTTTGACGTCTTGCAATGGCTTTCTCCGAAAGGAACTGTTCAGGATGCTCCAATGAATAAACGGTAGCTGCCTTGTCTCTTAAACTAATACGGTATTTCAACGTATCTTGCTGTGCCGACGCACTTGCCACCAACAACACTAAAGCTGAAAGAATAATCAATCTCTTCCCCATTAATCTCTTTTTATTTTCAAATTTCAGTTTTTAATTTTCAAATATACATGCCGATACCACGTTGTGAAGCAATGAACGAACCGCCTACCACCCTTTTTCCGATATAGAATACAGCTGATTGTCCGGGCGCAATGGCAGATGCTTCCGTTTCAAAATGCACCAGCAATCGCCCGTCTTCCAGACGCTTTACCGAACAAGGTATCGGTTTGCTCCGATAGCGGATGCGAACCGTCAGCTCCCCGCTTCCGAAAACTTCCCCCTCATCAATCAGATTATCCTGTTCCGCAAGCATATATTCCGCTTTGAGCTGCTCGGCATCTCCCAACATTACGGTATTCTTCTGCGGATTGATTTTCAGCACATAAGCTGGTTTTCCCAATGCGATTTCAAGTCCTTTCCGTTGCCCGATGGTATAGTAAGGAAAGCCCTTATGCTCTCCCAGCTTCACTCCTTCCGAATTGACAAACCATCCCGGTCCAACTTCATTGTCTATCTCCGGCGAATGCTCACGCAGGAAGTCCCGATAATCTCCTTTTATGAAGCATACTTCCATGCTCTCTCCTTCCTCGGCTTTCGGTGCATAGCCTTTATCCCTCAGATAATCGCGCACTTGCATCTTGGTATAGGTTCCCAACGGGAAAAGACAACGTCGCAAGACATCCTGCCCCAAGCGCCAAAGGAAATAAGACTGGTCTTTCTTATCGTCATCCCCGGCAACTATATATATTTTCCTATTCTGTTCTTCCAGACGGGTATAGTGCCCGGTAGCAATATACCGGCAGTTCAATTTATCCGCCCACTCCGTTAGAATGCGGAACTTGAACAGAGGGTTACACATCACACAAGGATTGGGGGTACGCCCCTGCCGGTATTCATCAATAAAGTTCTGAACGATAATCTGCCGGAAAGCCTCACGCTCATCTGCCACATGGTGTTCAATTCCCATACTGTCGGCAAGGTTGCGGGCTTCCGCCGGTTCGTTTCCCCACACCCACATGGTGAGACCGACTATCTCATAGCCCTGTTCCCTCAACATCAGGCAAGTGGCGGTACTGTCTATACCTCCGCTCATTCCCACTAATACTCGCTTTTCGGATTTGTTCATATTCTGCCATTCATTCATATAATCTGCAAAAGTACACGTTTTCAAGCAGAATACACAGCTTTTCAGCTAAAGAGAGAGTATTTTCATCCTCCACCGCCTTCACCTTCTTCCTCAACCTTTCTATTCATCGTCTTTTTCGGTAAGACCTCTTTCCTTCGCACTACCGCACCTCATAGGTGTTCCGGTATTTTCTTATCAATTACGCATCTGTCCTTGATTATACTTCCTTCCCTCTTAGCATAACCATTTATGAATCAACAGATAATCAGTGCAAAAAAATGCAGCCATTTTGCACTGATGATCCCCCCTACTACAGTGAAGTTAGCAGCAGGCAATTGACAGCTCCCAAGCCTTCAACGGGAAAGCGAACGCAAGGAGCTTACCCGATAATCCACTTACTGCCCGGTATCAACGAGATGAGCTTGGTTACCACGAAACAACTGATAAATGTACATACCGCTATTACCGGAATGGCAGCCACAGTGGGTAATCCCAATGTAGACTTAAACACCGATACCCACAAGCCAAGCCAGAAAATGTGCATAAGGAACATGCCGTAGCTGAGTTTAGACATTTCGGCAATGATGCGCGGAGGCTGCGGAATGCTGATACAGCCGAACAACAAAAATGTGCCTGCCGTCAACGCCACGCAATTAAGGGTACAGAAAGCCCATCCCACCTCAATGACCGGTGTAGAATGCACCACTCCCGGAACAGCCTGGACATAGAACGACCATATGGTAGCCGCCGCGCCGACCAGCATAAGCAGGAAACCGACCCGCAGACGCAAGGAGCGCCCCCAAGTAAGATGCACGCGGATATAATGTGCCAGCACAAGATAACCTAAATAACCCGAAAAATACCATAACATGTGATATTCGTTCCAGAAACACTGTCCCCATACTTCACCAAACCAACGGTTGAGGAAAGGTATACAAGTAGAAATCAGAAACAGTCCGATGAAGAAACGTTCTTCTTTGGCCGAAACCTTCTCCAGCCACGGTGAGATGACCGGAATGAACAGATAAAGACTTATCAACGGATACATAAACCAGAAGTGCCCAGCAAGCGCAGGAAAGTTCAGCCAGATACGTGAAAGGTCGTTCAGAGATTGTTCGCCGTCTATCTGTCCCCACAACATGGGCAACGTGCTATATAGTACCATGAAAAAGACGAACGGCGGCATGATGCGCAGGAAACGTTTGCGGTAAAACTGCCAACAGCTCTGTCCTTTCTTCATCGGTGCAAGCAGGTAAGCCGAAACAATCATGAACAGAGGTACAGACATACGAGAGAAGCCATCATAAACTGATACCCACAACCTATCGGCCTCATTCTGAAGGAAAGACTGCGGTCCTACCATATCTGTAGAGCCGGCAGCTCCATAAAAATTCTCGCTGGCATGAACCAACATGACCAAGAAGCACGCAAACACGCGCACATAATCCAAAAAAGCAATACGTTTCATTTTATTTTAAGTTTTCTATTTATGCAAATCAAGAGTTAAAAGTGTCTGTACTTCACTCCTATTCGCATCATTCATCAATTTATTCTCTTGTATTCGGGAACGCAGATATCCTTAACCGCGCAGCTCCCATAGGGATGAGTGTGATTTCTTCTTTATCGCCTCTCGCTGCATCCTCTTCGGGCAACACACCACACAACCCGGTTTCATCTATTTTCCATTCGGGAACCAACCGACCGACAGCCTTCACCTCCAAAGGTACATTGGCCACTGTAAAAGGGTAGTCGTCGGCTGGCCATGATTTACGGATCACCTCGAAGTGCTTCAAAGGTTCTGTCTTGTCCAACACCAGCGAATAATTCCACGGGCTGCCGGGATATATCTCAGTAGTGGGCCATTTTTGAGAGTCAGCATCTTTCTGCCATTTAGAATCACCGATGGCCGTTTCGCGGCTGTCCTTCTCTACATATTTCTCTGCAATCTTAAGAGAGAGCGTGAGAGGACCGTAATCCACACTTACGCTGTTTTTATTGACCTGCCAGGTGCGCATGGACAAAGACATCGGAAACGTCAATTCCACACGGTCTCCATCCGACCACTCGCGATGAATGCAGAGATACTTTCCTGCTACGGGAACCGCATCCATTTCCTCACCATTCACGCATACTTTCGCCTTTTGAGTCCATGAAGGGATTCGGAAATAGAACGGAAAGACGACTTTTCCCTCGGTAGAGACAGAAAAACGGATGTCTTCCTCAAAAGGATAATTCGTTTCTTCATGCAAAGTGATTTTCTTTCCATCAGCTACTTTCACCACAGCTTTGCAAGCTGCATAAAGAGCCGTTGCCACTCCATTGTCGGGAGTTGCCAAAACCAGATGTTCGGCAAAGTAGGGCCAGCCTTGTGCATGATTGTGCTGACAGCAACGACTGCTGAAAGGATTCATCGAAAGAAACGGTCCGCGATTGTCGATGCCCGGATGATGATTCTTGGAATCACTGACGACATGGTTCGGGCAAGTGATGTAACGCAACGCTTTAAAATCCGGCATCACGGCAACCGGATAAGAGTTAAATGCCACTTCTTCGCAATGCTCGGCCCATAAGGGGTCGCCCGTTATGCGAAGCATAATTTCATCGGAAGCCATCTGCTCAACCAGCCCGCAGGTTTCCACCCCTTGGCGGGGATCAATATATCCCAAACGGGCATTCTCATCTGCCCCGAACATGCCACCGGGCACTTGCCCGAAAGTACGACGAATCAGTCGATGGACATTATAAGAGGCTTTCAGCATAGCAGAATCACCAGTCTGCATATAATAAGTGGCAGGCTCACGGAAACATTGGGCAATGTTTACGTTGTGCCAGTTAGGCAAAGAGGTCGACTGAGTCCAGTCCGCAGTGTTGCGATGAATCTTTTCGGCCAATTCGAGCAAAAAAGCATCTCCCGTATGGGCTGTAAAGCCAGTAAATGCTGATGATATTATCACCTCCACGACTATTCTCCCAAAAGTCTTCCAGAAGTCGGTCGTCGGGAACCGTCATCTGCCATTTAAAGTAGTTTGTCATTAGGTCTATGACACGCTGGTCTTGAGAATACTCGTAATAAGATTGCAGGCACCAAAGCATAATCATCTGTGCCCAAAGTTCGCGTTTCCCATTGCGTTCGTTAACCGGGCCGAAATAACCGTCCGGCTGGCGACTGGCAAATACGCCTTCGATCCAGTATTTGGTTTCTTCTATCATCTTCGGATCATTCAGAATATATGCCAAACTGCTATACCCTTTGAGCCAATAGGGAACCTCCTCCCAACCATGGTCCCCACCGGTCGTAAGCCAAGCATTGTCATCCTTTTCCAACCAAGCGCTGATTTCCCCTAAATGTCCGGTCAGGCCGTCGCGCTGCAACTCCAGAAACTTCCTTACCCACCCCTCGGGACGGATGCTGCCTACTGGCAATTTTATAAAGTTCAATGGCCGAAGCGGGGCACGATAACCCATATAATTAGTATTGACAGCATGTATATTCGGCCGGTCAACCACCGTCACCGTACCAGCAGAAGAGGCAGAAGTACAAGCCATAACCGAAATTGCCAATGTCACAAAAAGGAGGGCAGCCACCCATGTATATAAGTTCTTCATGCTATATCTTAATCAATGCTATTCAATAAATCCACCTTTCCTTCATTAACCAACTTCAATATCAACTCACCGAAAAGGGTGTTCTGCCAAGCAAACCAAGGGCGGGTGAAGTTGGTTGCATCATCCTTATGGAACGACTCGTGCATGAAGCCCGTACCGGCATCCGTATCCATCAGCATCTTGATGCAAGTTTTGATTTCCGCATCATCCTGGCTTGTGAAAGCTTTCATCATAATGCTCATGGGCCACACCATATCATAGCCGATATGCGGTCCGCCTATACCCTCACCGGCTTTGCCGCTGAAGAAATAAGGATTGCTGTCGCTCCACACAAAACGGCGGGTATTCTGATAAATGGGGTCATTGATGTCTACATCTCCCAAATAGGGCATGGCAAGCAAGCTGGGCACATTGGCATCGTCCATCAGCAAATGATTACCGAAACCATCAACCTCGAAAGCATAAATGGTACCAAATTCAGGATGATTGTAGGTTGCATAACGTTTCAAAGCCATTTCCACCTCATTGGCCAAGGCACGGCAGTCGGCAGCCAAAGCAGTCTCCTTGTTCACTGTTTCCAAAATCTCGGCAGCCTTACGCAAGGAAGTGACAGCAAAAAAGTTGGAAGGTACAAGGAACTGAAGCGTTGTGGCATCGTCCGACGGGCGGAAGCAGGACACGATGAGTCCCACCGGACGGACAGGAGCACCCAGACCATCATTGTTCAGCGTATCGAGCGCACGCTCCGTCTTGCGTTGAAATTTGTAGGGACCGGCACCCTCTTTGCGCTGCTGCTGACAAAAAGTAATATAAATATTGCGGATGGCTTCCAGCCATTCAGCACCGAAAACCGAAGTGTCACCCGTCACCTGCCAGTAGTGATAAGCCAACCGTAAAGGATAACAAAGCGAGTCGATTTCCCATTTACGTTCATGCAGTTCGGGCTTCATGTCAGTAAGGTCACTCATCCAATGTCCATCGGGCAGCGCACCATCGTTGTAAGCATTCGCATATGGGTCGATATTGATACATTTGAACTGGCGTAGAATAACACCGGCCAACATCTCTTTCAGTTTCGGGTCGTTGTTGGCAAGCTGCACATATGGCCATACTTGCGCTCCTGAGTCACGCAACCACATAGCATGGATGTCACCCGTATACACAAAAGTATCAGGCTTTCCATCACTACCTTTGCGGAAGTGCACAGTAGTATCCAGCGTATTTGGAAAACAGTTGGCAAACATCCAGGAAAGCTTGCAGTTCTTCAAAAGTTTCTGTACACGGACAATCTCTTTCTCCACGGCAGTGGAACGGAAAAGTCGTTGTTTCTCTTTAGGACGGTTAGAGGTATAGTTACCGGCAGATGCCGTATTATCCTGCACGGCCACAAAGCCCGCATCGGCAAGAAGGCAGCTACTATTGACAGCCTGAACCATCCCGGCAGCCGCAGCCAGAACAAGACTGAAACAAATCTTTTTGGAATTAATACTCATATTTCTTCTATATAAATTTGAATTGAAAATTGCTATTAGTCAAGTGGAGTTTTGGTAGCTTTCACTCCCTCGAAAGTCATGCGCACCGGTTTTATCTTTCCTTTTTTGTCAAAGTACATCCGGTCAATGCAGGTGGCACGGCTATTTGCTGCCGTTTCTCCCAACGGGCGACGGTGGTAAATGATGTACCATTCATCCTTACCTTTTCCACGCACCACTGAATGATGTCCGGCACCGGTAGCCACATCGACATCCTGCTGAAGAATGATTCCCTCGCGATGGAACGGCCCAAAAGGAGAGTCGGCAATGGCATAGGCCACACGGTAATCGGGACTTCCCCAACCGCCTTCCGACCACATGAAGTAATACTTTCCGTTACGTTTCAACATGAAAGGACCTTCCACATAGTCCTGAGGAGTAACTTCTTTATAGACTGTGCCATCATCAAAAGGAACGACACTAAGTAAATCGGGAGACAGTTTCACGATGTTGCAATGCCCCCATCCACCATAGTACATATAGTAAGTGCCATCGTCATCACGGAACACAAACTGGTCAATGGGCTGTGCGCCATTCACAATTTTATCAATCAGGGGCTTGCCCAGCACATCTTTGAAAGGACCTGCCGGATTGTCTGCCACAGCCACACCGATACCGCCAATCTCAGAGTTGTTCTGTATATCGTTCCCTCCGAAAAAAAGATAATAGCGGTCATTGGCCTCGATGACAGCCGGCGCCCACAAAGCACGGCGCAACCATGGGATATTTTCCTTTGAAAGCACACGTGGATGTTTGGTCCAATGCACCAAGTCGGACGAAGAATAGGCATCCATAAAAGTCTGTTCATCATAAGGAGCGGAATATGTAGGATAAATCCAGAACTTCCCGTCCAGAACTACCCCCTCAGGGTCGGCATACCAACCGGGAAAAATCGGATTGCCGCTACGTTTCTTTTGAACTTCTTCACCGGATTGCGCATAAACAGAAGAAGAGGAACAAAACAATGCCAAGCAGTAAATAGTAAGTTTCTTAAGTTTCATGGTAAATAGGGGTTTCAAACAGTGATTTATCGTAAAAAAGAGAGGGTGTGTCAAAACGTTTTTCAGCTATCACTCCGTCAGACATTCGGCACACCCTCATCATTAATTGCTATGGTTTTGGCTTTGAGGTCACTTCTTCTTTTTAAGCGTTTTCGAGAAGGAGTAAGGAGCATCTTCCTCTCCTGTCCCACGCTGTTTGTTGGGCACATTGTCCATAGTGAAGCGCAGTGAGGAGCCGTTCGTCAATTGCTCGTGTGTCAGATAGTTGCGTGTATAATCAACGCCGTCCACAGTGAGTTTCTGCACGTAGCGGTTGGTACGACTATTTTCAGGAGCTTCAATCGTCACAGTCTTACCATTTTCCAAATGCAGACGCACAGAACGGAAAAGAGGAGCACCCAGCACATACTGGTCTGTACCCGGACAGACAGGATAGAATCCCAAAGCTGAAAACACGTACCAAGCAGATGTCTGTCCGTTGTCCTCATCACCGCAATAGCCGTCAGGATTGGCATTGTACATACGCTCCATAACCTCACGCAGCCAGTACTGCGCCTTCCACGGCTGGGAGGAATAATTATAGAGGTAAATCATGTGCTGTATAGGCTGGTTGCCGTGAGCGTAGTTACCCATATTCATGATCTGCATCTCTCGAATTTCGTGGATGACACTGCCATAATAACTTTCGTCAAATACAGGCGGCAACACAAACACGGAATCCATTATCTGGTTGAAGGAGTCCTTGCCACCCATCAGGTCAATGAGTCCTTGCGGATCGTGGAAAACCGACCATGAATAATGCCAACTGTTTCCTTCGGTGAAGGCGTCACCCCACTTCAAGGGATTGAACGGCGATTGAAATGTACCGTCTTCATTCTTGCCGCGCATCAACTTATGAACAGGGTCGAAAAGATTCCGGTAGTTCAGCGCACGTTTGGCAAAAGGAGCCAGTTCTTTCTTCGACTTGCCGAGCGAAAGTCCCAGCTGGTAGATGCACCAATCGTCATAGGCATACTCCAGCGTACGGGCTGCATTCTCGTTGATCCCCACATTATAAGGCACATAACCCAGCTTGTTGTAATACTCATGTCCCAAACGTCCGGTAGAGGAAACCTCGGGATGCACTTTCTCCGTACCGTTCTTCACAGCTTCCCATAATGTCTCGATGTCGTAACCGCGCAGCCCCTTCAGCCAAGCATCTGCCACCACAGAGGCAGAATTGTTGCCCACCATGCAACCACGGTGTCCCGGACTGGCCCATTCGGGCAGGAAACCGCTCTCCTTGTAAGTATTGGCCAACCCTTCCTGCATCTTGACATTCATGGATGGATACATCAGGTTAAGGAAAGGGAAAAGACAACGGAAAGTATCCCAAAAGCCGGTGTCGGTAAACATATAGCCGGGCAGCACCTCACCATTATAGGGGCTGTAGTGCATTACCTGACCTTGCGCATCTATCTCGTAGAAACTGCGTGGGAAAAGCACCGAACGGTAGAAACAAGAGTAGAAAGTACGCAGACGGTCGAGGTCGGTATCCTGCACTTCAATGCGGCCCAGTACCCGATTCCATTCGTCACGCCCGGCTTTCGCCACCTCTTCAAGCGTCCGGTCACCCAGTTCCTTCAAGTTCAACTCGGCCTGCTCGTGACTGATGAATGAGGAAGCCACACGTACATTCACCTGCTCGCCACGGAGGGTATGAAAACCGATGATGCCACCAGCATGATTGGCACCTATCTCGGTAGTACGGGAGTCAATCTTTCCGTCCTTCACGGCAGCAGTATAAGTAAAAGGCTTATCGAACTGCAATACAAAGTAGTTCTTGAAATTGCTTGGCACACCACCACTGTTCTTGGTGGTGTAGCCTATGATTTTCTTTTCAGCCGGAATGATTTTCACAAAAGAGCCATTGTCCATGGCATCGATCACCACATAGGCTTCCTCCGTTTCAGGGAAAGTGAAACGGAAGGCAGCGGCACGCTCGGTAGGAGCAAACTCCGCCGTCACATCATGATCGGCAAGATAAACTTTATAATAATAAGGAGTGGCGGTCTCGGCTTTATGAGAAAACCAACTGGCACGCTCATCCTGGTCAAAAGCCACCTTTCCGGTGATAGGCATAATGGCAAACTGTCCGTAATCGTTAATCCACGGACTGGGCTGGTGTGTCTGCTTGAATCCGCGAATCTTGTCGGCATCATAAGTATAAGCCCATCCATCCCCCATAGTACCGGTCTGTGGTGTCCAGAAATTCATACCCCAAGGCATTGCCACAGCAGGATAAGTGTTGCCCGTAGAAAGGGCATGCTTGGATTGTGTGCCAACCAAGGTGCTGACGTAATCAACAGGAGTAATCGGCTCGCCAACCGGCAGTAAGGCCGCCTGCATACCGCCTACAAGAAGGAGGGCGGTTCCCCATGCAAAAAGTCTTTTCATTCGTTTAATAGATTTTGTCATTATTTATTTCCAATCAGCTTGCCTTCAAGCATTTTCATGTAATATCCGCCTACTACCGAGCGGGCCTTGAAGCCACGCCAGTTGGGCTTGTCGGTAAACACCCAGTCAGACATAGGCACGCGGTCTATCGTTTCGTTCATGAATTTATGCAGGGGGACGATGAATTCACGGAAAGTGGCTAGGTCAGGAGCCATTGTCGCAGTCCACATGATCCAGTCGGTCTTGGTATAAGTCTCACGACTGTCCAGAGGCAAACCATAAATATTCTGCTTCGTCAGATAATAAGGTATCTCCATTTCTACAATTTTTGTGTCAAATATGTTCATTCCGAGCAATTTATCCCAGACAAGGTTGTACTTCTGGCTCCAGGTACCCGGCTTGTCAAAGGTCAGACGATAATGGTCACCGTCGTTGGCCATACGCTCCCACTCAGCCGCCATCTGACGGGCCTTCGCTGTATAGCTTTCGGCAACATCCTTCTTACCGAGCATTTCGGCCAACCGACCATAAGAGGCCACCCCTAAAATTGCCTTGATGGAAAGATTCGTGTTATGGGCAAAGTGTCCGGCGAAGTCATCGGTACAGAGCTGGTTCTCAGGATCGAGTCCCTTTTCCACCAGATAGTCGGTCCAGGTGGTGAGCACTTCCCAATGTTTGGCCGCATAGCCGGCATTGCCCTCTACGGCAGCAATGGCAGCCGTAAGAATCAGCATGTTTCCACTCTCCTCAACCGGCATATCACCTCCGTAAACCTGTCCGTTGGCAAGAGGATAGGTACCCAAATCATGGGCGGCGAAGGGCTTAGTCCATTTGCCACTTTCACTATAATGGAAGATACCGTTCATCATGCCTTTCTCCAGTTCAGGATTATAGATCAGATAGAGGGGAGCCGAGGGGTAGGTCAGGTCCACCGTATTGATACAGCCGTTACTATTGTTTTCCTTCGACAACCACAAAAGGTCACCATTGGGGGCTTCCACCAGCTTGTGGGCGGCAATGGACTGACGGTAGGCCAACGCGCAGAGTTCGGCATATTCCTTGCCGCCTACAGCAGAAGCATCTTCCATTAACTTTTTATCGAAGGCATAGCAACGTGTCAGCAACTCGTCATACTCATTGTAGGCGGCCAGCATTTCCGACTCGATGGTACGGTCGCCTTTCGAGTTCCAGTAAGGACGCAAGTTTGTACCGAAGTATTGGATGGAATAGATGTCGTCATATCCCAGCATTATCTTGTCGGTGACCTTCCTCACTTTACCATAGTCACGCACCAAGGCCATATTCCCGTTTCCGTCCTCACCCGCAAGCGAAGCTGAATTCAAGGTGCCGTTCACGAAGTTCTTGCGCAGTTCGGAACTGTTGCCAATGCTGTATGCTGTGTTTTCTTTACCGGCAACCATGTAGAAATATCCCCAGTCAATGCGAAGGTCATCGCCCTGCTTAGCCAGGATATTCTGCTCTTTGCTTCCGCTCTTCAAGTAAAGCAGTCCGTCAGCTTCATATCCCTCGCTTGCAGATTGCTGGTAAGGCTGGTCGAGCGCCCAGCGCGGCGAGGCCTCAAAGTACACCTCCACATCGTGTTCCTTGCCGTCACGGGCAGCAACACTATAAGTAAGGTAATTCACGGGGCGGCTCAGCAGCTTCAGGTCTTTCATGAAAAGAGGTGCCGTGAAAGTGACTTTCAAGTCGACATCACCACAGGTAAAAGCGTAGTGTGTCTGCATGGGCTGCACGTCGGCAGAGGTCTGCACGGCTGTGTTGCCAAACACGGTTTCCTGATGTTTCGGAATCTGCAGACCAAAGTCGAGCAGACCGTTGCCTACCGGATTGATACACTCGGCGGCAATGATGTTGTCTCCTTGTTTCAAAGCAGCCAAAGCCTCATCAGAAAGTTTCACGACCTTGTTCTTATTGCATGTGGTTCCGGTACTGTGTATCTTCACTCCGTTGATATAGAATACGGCATCATCATCATTGGAGAATTCCAGATAGACAGGTATGCCGGTCAAATCGTGGTCGATATTTACCGTACGGCGCACCCAGATATTGCGGGTTCCCCATTGAGTCTTGGCTGTAGGTTCATTTTCTTTGGTACCAAAGGCACCACGGTCCGACTTCCATCCGGAATCATTGTAATCGGCAGATGCCCAGTCGCCAGCGGGCTTGTCTGTGACATACCGTCCAGTCCAGTCCCCTTGCTGAGAGGTGGGCACGATTGCATTCATCTCCAATTCTTCAGTCCCCATAAAACGGTAGGAAACACCGTCTACCTTCACCACGCCAATCAGAGGGAAATCCTTACCCGTCCAGTGGCGAACGGGGCTGTCATAAAGGTTATCGCTCATGGACCATGCACTGGCATAAGGGTCGATGGTAACAAGCGGGTAGGCTGGAGCTCTCAAGTCATTCTTGACGACTTCATAAGACATATCCTTGTCACTGCACGCAAAAAGGCATGATGCCAACAAGGGGTATAAAAGCTTTTTTCTCATATCGTTATATAATATAATTGTTTATGTTGTTAAATGCTAAAAAATAAAAGGTCCGAGATTACCAGCAAAACTTCACCGATACTCCGTCAGGATTATTCTCAAACTCTATCAAATAGGTATGACTTGCTGCATGCCAACGCTTGGTATCGAAAACTTCTTTGCCATCGACTGTTACACTCTTAGGACAACTCGGCAACAGTACCCGCGATACGTTTGAAGTCTCGGCAGGACTTTTCGCCACATAGGAGTACCAGCCTTTTCCGCATTCTTCCTGTTCTTCGCGACTTGCCGAAGCCAGCACTTGAGGCTTCTTCTTACCGGCTACACGTTCTACATTCAGCAACAAGGCTTGCTCACCCGGATTTATCTGCTTGGAAGTGTATATCGGTAATTGGGGATCAAAAAGGTCAATCAAACATCCTTCCACAGTAAACGGCTCGTCGCTCACACTCTCTTCAAGCACAGCAGCCAAGTCGTAATCTCCCCTTTGCAGATAGAAGTTGTTTTTGAACTCCAGCTTTCCCGCTTTCGCGTTCTGCTCGTACATCCGGGCCACAAGATACAAAAAATATTTGTCACCACCCTCATGCAGGACATAATCTTTAGGATCGGTACGGATAACACATACAGTTCCCTTACCGTAACTGTATTCTCCCTGATTCGGCCGGGCAGGAAGCCCCATCTGCTCAAAAAGATGTGCGGAAGGGGTAGCATAGTTATACCCATTGGTATTCCACCATTCCCTTACATTCTGGAAAGGGTCGTTGTCCGTTCCACTATAAATCAATACTCCCCCTTTCTTCACCCAATCGGCTATGTGGCTATGCGCTTCAGGCTCAAGCGGTTTCATGTTTGCATAAGTCATCAACAACACTTTTGTGCCAGCCAATGCTTCCTTATAGCCGAGGTTCTCGATGTGGACGGTCTTGACGGGTACCCCTCGTTTGAGCAAAGGCAACGCCTGACCGTAGAAGTTCGCCAATTGAGGGTCTTCATATCCGTTGTGTGTAGGGAAACGCTGGAACATCAAGGAGTTTGCCATCAGTACGCTGAAGCCTTTACTTCCAGTCAGTTCTTTATCAGTCAGAGGCATACGGTTCAAGGCATTAATCATCACCTGCATCTGTGTGGAATAGAAACGGGGAATACGTTCTTTCTTGTCGCTATTGGCACTTGTGCGATATAGTCCTTCGTAAATACGTTCCGGCCAAGGCATCACTTCGTAATCGGCTATATTGGGATAGAGTAATTGTGCAGTAAAGGTAGCCTGATAGTTTTTCTTATAATCTGCCCAGTCACGCGGCCAGTCTTCAATAGGGTCGGTCAGAAAGAACATCTTGCGACCGGTAGGAGCAGTCATTGATTCCATAGAACCATACTCCAGATAGGCAGTCTCGAATACACGCTCACGTTTGCGACCGTCAAAGAAATTCGGCTCACGCGAAGTTCCGGTCCACACCTGAGCAATGTAACCGTCCACACAAGGAAGTGAGGCAAGGCTTGCTTCTGGACTGACAATCTGCCATTGCGAATAGTTCACTAGCGAGTGGGTGGGAACGTAGCACTTCACGTCCATCCCTTTGCTTTTACCATATTCTTTGGCAAAAGTGAAAACTTCATTCAGTGCACGATAGTACAAGTAATACTTGAGCTTGTTCGACAGGTAAGTATTTTCCGGAGACTCGTGTTGCGGTCTCCACTCGAAGCCATAGTATTTTTTCCATTCCTTCTTAAAAGACTCACTGTAACCGGCTCTTGCCCAAAATTCAGGCTCTTCCATGAAGATGGCATCCACACCGGCGTCGATTACCCTCTTCACATGTCTCTCTTTCAGATAACTTAAAAAATTCTCCGATGGTACGATATAGGGCACCATGTGACCGTGCCATATCGTGTCTCCTGCCTGAGTGACCTGACCCTCGTCCAAATGCCATTTTCCATCCCATTGTCCGGTAAAATAGGCCTGATATTCACCCCAAGCAATACCGGTCATAAAGTGTATGATATATCCACGCTCCTTCCAAGACTTCACCCGCTCCTCAAAAGATAGTTTGCGTGATTTATCCGAAGGATTTCCTCCTACTCCATACACCATCACCGCATCGGCCCTATTGTCTATAGAAGGCTTCCACTCGCGTGAGGTTTGAAAAGTGGTTTTAACATTGTCCTTGGTCTGAGCATCTACAGAGATGCCTATTGCCAAGACAGCCAAACTTATCAAAAAATGTTTTTGCTTCATATTGGTTTCTTGTTTTTATGGTATTAATCATTGTCTTTGCCACTATAATGGCAAAGGATTGCCCAACAGCCGAGGCTTTTGCTATAGTGCCAAAGCCTCGGCTGTATGCCATCAAGCTATGGAATAAGTACTTCCACCGGCTCACTGTAGTTCCAACGGCGTGTGCCGCTACCTACAGGTGTGTCGTAGTTAATACGTGCGGCAGCGCGTACAAATACTTTGCGGCCCGAAGGTATATTGCCGTTAGACTGGACAATAACTTCCTTACCCAGTAAATCCTCGAAACTCTTACCTTCATAGTTGATACTGCTCGACCAACGCTCGTCGCGCGCCCGATAGCCCACTGTATTTGAATAGCTTACAAAGAACTGAATATCGGTTACATTCAAGTATTCGTCTTTCCAATTGCCCATTGGCTGGATTTTTTCACGGAAAACTTCATCCGACACACCACGTGTCACGCGTACTTGTGCCTTGATGACCCCATTGCTCACCTGCGGATCACCTACAAACTCAACGTTCAGAAAGGGCTGTACTTCAAATTTCACTTTCGTTGTACCACTAATTTCAGTATTGACGGAACCATCATGGAGCAAGGTACCGTCTGTGTTTTCACGTACCAATGGAATGAACGGGCCGTCGATACGGACATTATACTCACCTTTGAAAAGCTTCGTGTTTTGGAATGTACCGTCCATCATACAGTAAAAATCAGGATTATGTTGCACATTGTCGCCCCAACTCAATTCGGTTAGACGAACACGGATACCTTCACTGCCCTGATCGGTCAATACACGCTTACCAGTTGCTTCATCTACCACTTCGCCCCAAATTGTTTCTGCTGGTTCCTCATAATTGTCTATTTCGAACATGCTGCATGAGGTTAACGTGAACAAGACGCTGAATAAGCTATAAAATATTGTCTTTTTCATACATTTTAAGTTTTTTAATTATTGAGTTTTATCGATTAGGCTGCTGGTCGATTACAGGACTCTTTGACACCTCACCGTCCGGAATCGAGAAATAATAGTCCACCGGAGTGTAACCAAAGTCCTTGTCACCGGCAGTCGTATAGTTGAAACAAACATCAAAGAACCACTTGCCGGTCGCCGTCGAATAGAACGGATAGATACCACGGAAACGATAACGAGTCGTGTTGCTGAAACGATCCTTATTGCGTTGCTCACCCCAAAATCCATCGCGACCTTCATAGTGATTCACACGCCAGCGACGCAAGTCCCACTTGGTCTTATGTTCGAAAGCCAACTCCTTGCGACGTTCCTTGCGGACAATATCACGGCTGTCTGTTGTACCAGTCAGCGAGGCAGTCAACAACTGGGCACCGGCACGCTCACGAATATCATTGATGGCTTTCGTTGCTACACTCAACATATCTGTACCATCAGGAGAAGAGACGCTCGCTAACGAAAGCTCCACAGCAGCCTCGGCTGCATTCAGCAACACTTCGGCATAACGCATCAAAATAAAAGGTTGTGCACTATTGCCTTCCCGAGGAACAAATGCAGGATCAGGGTTCAACCATTTGCGTGCCAATAGACCAGTCATTGCGCTTCCACCATCTTCATAGAAAGGACCGTTCTGACCGGCAGCCGTCATCGTAGAACCGTCGGGCAGGGTCACAATTTCCTGCTGATCTTCAGGTTTCGGACTGAGATAAAGTGTTTTGGGTTTGTCTTTATAAGCACTCAGATGATTGTACTTGGTAGTGGCAGCACCATACGAATAGTCACTAAGAAGCGGTTTGACAGGCGCGGCCCCCGTATAAACACCGGCATAAATCTCAATTTCCTTACCCTTGAACACATCACCGGGGAAGATGACGTAAGCACGCAATCTAGGTTCAGCATTCTTGTAATAGTCCATGGGACTATCATACATAACGTAGTTACCTTCGGTACAAGAATTGCCAGTCGTCACCTTCAGGGTACCGTCGGGGTAACGGTCGAAACCATCAAACAACTCAACAAAGTCTGCTGTCGGACAAACACCACAGTTCAGCGGAGCCTTAAAGGTGAGCGGCAAGTTGTAAGAATCGTAAGCATGAGTACTGGTGGGGTAAACGTACTCCTTTACATAGATGTTCTCAGGATTATTGCTAAGATCGGAGAACATATCCACCATATTCTGATATTGTGCTTCCGGATCATTAGCAGCCCATTTCTTCTTGTAAAGTGAATATACATCGCTTTTAATCACCTCGGAAGCAGCTTTGTAGGCTTCAGTGAAATACTTCTTGGAAGCCTCTTGCCAGCGGTCCTCATCGAATCCGATCACGCGTACTCCCGTTTTGGCACCTAAACCGGTCAAACGTCCGTTTACCGTTTCATTATACTTAGCTACACTACCGGCATAGAGCATAGCTTCTGACTTGAAAGCCAATGCTACATACTTATTACTGTAACCACTCTTGGGGCTACTAGGCATCATCAATTCAATGGCCTTGTCATAATCTGCCAAAACCTGGTCCCATGTTTCTTCCTCACTGGCACGGGGGACCTCCAAATTTCCGTCTCCAGGATACTGGATGACTTTTGTCACCAAAGGGATACCTCCAAAACGACGGGCCATGGCGTAGAAAACTGTGGCACGCACATAATAGGCTTCGCCCAAATAGTGGTTGTAAGTAATCTCTGCATAGGAACTCTGATATTTCGGCAGGTTCTCAAGCAGGAAGTTGGCATCGCGCAACAATTCAAAAGCCTTGCCCCAGTAAGCATTTTCTTCACCGGTAAACGCACAGCAAATACCATCCCGGTTCATGGCTTCACCAGTACCGTCAATACCCATGGCACTCAACCAGCCATTAAAGTTCATCCCCCGTTGTGAGAGATACTTAAAGTCTTCCCATGGCATATTGCTATACAAACGTGCCATATAGATGTCCATACCTGACTCGTTGGAAAGCAACGACTCGGAAGTCACGATATTTTTGGGAGTAATATCCATATCGACACATGAAGTGGCGAGAGTCATACACAGCATCGCGGATATCAGTTTATGTCTCATATTTATTATTTTATAGGTTTATATCATTAATTAGAAAGAGAGGGAAACTCCCAGTGTATAGGTCTTGTTTAACGGATACATACGTCCCAAATCATCATCGGGATGCTCAGGGTCTACAAATTTCACACCCGTAAATGTCAGCAGGTTGTAAGCATTGGCATAAATGCGCAGACTGGCATTGGGAATCTGTTTCAATTTCGGGAATGTATAACCCAGCTCGATACTCTTCAGACGAAGGTAAGCAGTACTTACACGATTGAAAGCTGAATTGTTTTTCGCCCAACGGCCTGTGTAAGCGTAATGACCGGAAGTCCAGACAGTAGAAGGGTCATAGGGATCGGCTTTCGGGTCTACGGGATGCCAGCGATCAAGAAATTGTGTCAATGCACCACCACCATTCTTACCCCAAATTTCATGCAAAGGCTCTTTGTACTCCATAGAGCCCAGCGCAGAGCCTTGCAACAACATGTTGAAGTCGAAGTTCTTCCATTGCAAGCCGGCATTCAAACTGAACTGCAACCATGGAGTCTGGTCAAAGGCAAACGGATGTTCGTCCTGACCGTTAATCTCACCGTCACCATTCCAGTCTTCATATTTGTAGTCACCCGGCAGAATGTCACGTTCCTTGTAACCCGGATAGCTCCAAATATCGTTCCAACTGGTGTAGCGTCCAGCAGAAGTATAACCGAACTGTACTCCTTGATAACGGTTTGTCAAGTTATCATTACGCCAACGGTCGTAGGAGTTGGCCCAAGGGCCTTTTTCTGAAGCAGTCAGGTATTTCTGACGGGTTACGGTAGCAATACCTTTCAGATTATAGGCTACTTGTCCAATCTTGTTACGATGAGTCAATTCCAATTCCATACCGAATTGACGGTCACTATCCAGATTTTCACGTGGAGCAGAGGCACCTACCACTGTAGGCAAGTCACCGGTACGGCGAGCGAAACGGCCAGTACGCAGACGGTTAAAATAGTCGAACGAAACGCCCAGCAGACCGTTCCAAGCTTCAAAATCGAAACCCACGTCGAATGTCTTCGACTTGAACCAAGTAATATTCTCATTAGGTAATGCCATCGGACTTACCGCACTGATGAACTTGCCACCGAAGATATAGCCCGGCGAATAACCGTTATAGTCGCCATTAGATATGTTACCGCTAGTTGCAGGATAAGTGTACCCCATAGCCCAGTCATAATTCAAGTCACCATCATCACCCAGCACACCGTAGCTGGCACGCAGCTTCAGCTGATTGACAAACTTCAAAGCATCTATGCTTTTGAAGAAAGGTTCTTCGGATACTCTCCACCCAGCCGATAATGAAGGGAAGAAACCCCATTGATGTCCTTTGGCAAACTTGCTGGAACCGTCGTAACGGAACTGTGCTTCCAGCAGGTATCGGTCGGCAAACGAATAATTGACACGACCTATCAAAGCTTCGTTGGCTTGTTCATACAAATCATTATTACCAGTCTGCATAGCGCCGATCTGTCCTTCAGTCACACCAGCCAGCAGGTAAGGCATAGAGAATGCCAGGTCGCGAACAGCGTAGAAGTTGTCACCGTTGCGCTTCTGTACCTCCCAACCGACAACACCACCCACATGGTGGACATCGTTAAAGGTGCGGTCGTAGTTCACTGTGAATTGTCCCAGCATCTGTGATTTGTCATAGAACTCGCGACGCATGTTGCTGGGCGAGCTTTCGTTATAGACCTTCTGATTGTAGGTGCCGGTCTGCTCGTCATAAGCATACTGGTAGTACTCTTTACGGAAAGTCTCGTTGTTATCGGCACGATAATCGTAACTGAACATAGCTTTGGCAGTCAATCCCTTCAATACCGGTGTGTATTCACTGAAATCTACCGTCAAAGTAGCCGAGGACTGGAAATATTTCTGCTTGTACTTCTTGTAACCGGAAATATCGGCTGTCATCATAGCCACAGTATTCTGTTCCATGTCCAAACCATTGTAGTTCAACATCGTCCCTTCAGGATCAGCGTATGCAGGATAAAGTACACCTTGTCTCCAATAGTTACGAATGATATCCTGTGCGCTGCTGTAAGGCGTATTGCGTTCGTCGGAGATGCCACTTACACCAAGTTCGAATTTTATACCTTTAGCAACTTCAGTTGAAATGTTGGAACGCAGGTTGAACTTATTATAATTCAAGTCTCCCGAACGGAAGATACCTTCCTGGTAAAAATAGCCCATACTGATATAGAACTTAGTCTTCTCGTTGCCACCGGAAATGCTGATGTCGTGTTGTGTCTGTGGAGCCACATTAGAGATAATCAAGTCATTCCAGTCCGTCGTACGGCGCGTACCGTTACGAAATGCTTCAAAACTCTCTTCGCTGAAGACCCATGAACCGCCATTAATGTTATTCATCGACATTTCGTTGAACAGCGTCATAGATTCATAAGGATCACACAGTTCAGGCATACGTGAAGGTTGTTGGAAAGTGTAGGAGCCATTGTAAGAGAATTCCGTTTTTCCTGCTCCTCCTTTTTTGGTGGTCACCAACACTACACCATTGGCTGCACGTACGCCGTAAATAGCAGCAGAAGCATCTTTCAACACAGAAATATCATCAATATCCATTGCATTCAAACGCTGGAATTCTTCCGTACTCCGAGGGATTCCATCGATGATAATCAATGGAGATCCCATACCTCGAATATCGAAACTGTTATTGAAAGTTCCGGGCTCAGAACTCTTCTGCCATACGCGCAAACCAGGAATACGTCCTGTCAGCATATTCTGCGGATTTTCGTTCTTGGTCTTTATCATATCCTGCCCTTTGACGGCAGAAACAGCACCCGTCACCGATCCGCGGCGTTGTGTTCCGTAACCTATCACCACTACTTCGTCTATCATCTTGGAGTCAGTCTGCATAATGATGTTGATAGTGGTGCGTCCATTCACTTTCTCTTCTTTGTCCTTCAATCCCACATAAGAGAAACTGAGAATACCATCTGCAGGAATACTGATGGTGTAACGTCCGTCAATGTCGGTAATGACACCTATAGTGGTGCCCTTCACCATGACAGCAGCGCCAATGACAGGTTCATTGGTGTCATCCATAACTATTCCTGAAACGGAAATAGAGTTTTGTGCGAAAACACCTGCCGGAATCAGCATCAGAAGGAATGCTATTACCACGCAGGATAATCCTTGTCGCATCTTGCTAAAATTCTTCATAGTCCATTAATTTTAAAATTATTTCTTGCTCCATTCATAATTCGCCAACACTGCATATTCGGCGGCAAAAGCAAAAGTGAACATTCCTTCCACGTTGTTCTTGTTCTTTTCAGCTTTGTACCACCCCACCAGCAGATTGGTGGGAAGCATATGTTTGTATTGATAGTTTTCGTAGGCATAATCCAGATTATTCTGGAATGCCTCGATACAGCTTGCGGCAGCAGTGTAGGTTGAATAAGCATCCACATACCCACGCATCAGTACACCGTTGAACCAGTTACAGAATCCGCTGACATCAAATGTATAACAGCCCGGTTTGGCTGCTTCAGGTTTGGCAAAGTAAGCAAAACTATTATCGGTCAATTCTGCCAAATCCGTCTGATAAGTCGCATCGCTTGTAACTCTGAAAAGGTCGGCAGCACCGGAAAGCATCGTACCACTATTGTAAGTGATGGCCGGACCTACACGATCACGCAGTTTGGAACCAGTCCGATAGCGTTCACCATCAATGGTAACATATTTTATGTCCGGTGAATCATAACCACCCATCATATCGTCGTACACCCCGTCTGGTCTCAGCAAATGTTCCTTTTGCCAATCGTAAACAGCTTTGGCAAAATTCAAGTAATAGTCAGATTTCTTCTCAGTACGTAGCTTGCGACTGTTGTCGGCAGCCACGTAGCCATAGGTCACTTCGTCGGGTTTTCCTTTGTAAATTTCGTGCAGCCACACCAGAGGACTGACAATAGGGCCATTACTGCAAGAGTGCTTGGTGATATACCCCGGTCCCCACGTAATGCCTCCCAATGGACTACCTTGCTCATCAAGGGTACAGTCCCAACCGTCAAGCACGTATTCTGTCAGGTACTCTGCCTTTTCCAGATAGCGCTGTTCACCAGTAATATGATAGGATTCCAACAGTTCACGCACCAGCCACATCTGGTCATCGTAAACATTGAGGGTACCTTCCACTTGTGCAGCTCCCTTGCCGTTACCGCGGTTTACACCGTATACCGTCCACTGTTTGGTCTGCGTATAAGAGGTCAGCGTAAAAGTACCTGCATAAAACTCCAGATTGTCATAAAGTTGAGCTAAAAGTTCCTTGTAGCGGTTAAAGTGAGAGTCATAAAGAGCCGTCTCTCCCTTTGTCTTCCCGGTCTTCATGGCTTTCATCGCAGCATTCACGGCCTCAATGGAACTAGTGTACATCCACACACTGCCCAACTCACTGGAACGGTTTCCGGTATAAGGGTTATAATAACGTGACATAGCCATGCCCGTACCTGTAAAATAGCACTCTACAGCATTGTCAATCAGCTCTATGGCACGTGCCACATTCTGCACCGGCAGATTGCCTGGAACATACATACCTCCGTTATCCGGCTTTTCATCAACAGCAGAGTCATTACTGCAAGCCACTAACGTCAATAAGAGCAAAGTCAATAAAGTAAATAAATTTTTCATTATATTCATACAATTAGTTTCTTCAGTCCCCGTCTCTCCCCTCATAAGATGCAAAAGAAGATAAAGAGGGAAAAACAAAAAAATTAAATATCAGCAGTTTGTCACTCCATTGTGATGTCACGCAGCACCAGTTTGTTCTCATCGCCGTTCTCTTCTCCCTTAAAGACACCAATAGTCAACATTACATCTTCTCCATTGAACTGAGACAAATCATAGACAAAATCGGCATATGCCTCCGGATCCCCCTTTCCTCCGGCCTGATGGATAAATTTCCAGCAACCGTCGGCAGCAGCCTCAGCAAACTGAGCCGTATGGGATGCAGGTGCCAAATGTACGACAGTTCCGTCCATACGGATAGCTGTCACCTTGAAGAAGGTAGCATTCGTTCCACTGAAGTTGCGAGTCTTCAATGTCATCCTATCACACCCAGACGCAATGGAGAATTTGGCATAGAAATAAGATTCGGGAACGGTGGTACTTACGTTGTTTCCGCTACGTGTCTTTATCAGATAACCTTCGGAAGGGAATACCTCAGGATCTTTACTGAGCGGCATATACGACCACTCGGCACAAATATGGTCCACCTCGCGCCATGCACGATAGGCGTCCACATAGTTATCTCGATTTCCTTCAACAGGACTCAAGCCAGTGAACTTCAACTTCATTTGCGGCATGGTAGAGCGTACCATTTCCCGGGTCATCTTCCAACCATCCAACTCTTCGACCGATGTTCCGGGCAACCAGCCCCATCCTTCAATGGCTTCTTTAGCAAAAGCGATGCGGCGCAATACCAACTGCTTCCAGTAATCACCAGTCTGAGCACGGAATGTACCGATGGCAATGATTACTTCCTTACCGATGTATTTGCTCAAATCTACCGGAACAGAAGTGTAATTTTCTGAGGCATAGGTTCTGACATCACCCACCATCTCAGCCTTCGGATCGGCAGCAGTCAGGTCTACCACTTGCACGCCATAATATACCGGAGCAGCTTCGTCGGCACTGTGCGTACGGATTTGGAGGGTCATCATGTAGTTATCTTCTGTAATCAGCTTGCTTCCGAATACAAAGGAATCGAACATCTCCAAGTCAGCAGGATTCTTGCGGTCCTCTTCATTGTTGCGAATGCGGAGAGTGGTTCCTTCGTTCTGCTCTTCCCAGTCGCCACGGAAGTCCATCGTACACATGTAGTTGCAAGCCCAATCCCAATGGGGATAGCTTTCAGCATTTCGTCCGCCACGGTATTCGTTATAATACCATTTTTCTGCAGCTTTCAAATCATCAAGAGTTAGTCCGCGCAATATTTCCGTCCCACCCATGCGAACTTCTATAGTGGCAATGCCATCCACAAAGTCAGCTATAGCTACCTTCTTCGCGATGGAAGCATAGCCTGCTTTGGTAAAAGTAACGGTGTAGTCTGCCAATGGCAAATTACCAATTTCAAATGTACCGTCGCTTCCGGTGGTGGCAGTCTGTGTGGAGCTGATGCTGACCGTCACTCCTTCCAACGGAGTATTTCCCTTTCCTGCATCAACTACTTTTCCTTTGATTTTTGCGGCTGCATACTCCATTTTAGGGCTGACTTCAGCCACTTCTTCTTCATTGAATTTTCCTGCCACAACGGTAACACTTACCGTCTGGTAATCGGCTTTCGTAAATGTAATGATATGTGTACCTATTGAAATGTTTTCGAGTGTATATACACCCTGCGAATTTGTCGTGGCCTGAGGACCGTCCGGTGCAGCCGTTATACCGGAACCATCGACTAAAACTGTGACCCCTTCAAGAGGGGAAGATAAATCATCTGTGACGACACCCGTCACTTTTCCATAAGATAAAGCCCTTCCGCTCGTATCATCGTCCGAACAAGAGCTCGCCATGATGACCATACTTATAAGCATGGCCATCAGTCCAAAAACTTTCAGCTTTTTCAACTGTTTCATAGCTTAAATTATTAATTAGAAGTTAATATAACAAAGGAACCGATGCCAATCGCCCACATCAGCCTCAGGGTGTTACAAACCGCCCCTTTAGTTGCAAATTTGATTCCATATGGGTTAATTTTAGGATTAATTTGGGTATAATAGCATAAAAAAAACATTAATCTAGATCATTTTAACCCATAAAAGAAAGTACAGATTTCGCCTAACACTTTAAGCCACCAAAATAGTGCCGCGAATAAAACAATTATCGTATAAGTCCTACTAAATTTTTATTTTCAACAGCCCATTTGTCCTCATTTAGCATATTGAATTCATTGATTTTGGAAGCCTAATTATCAGAGGAGAAATAATGAGCTATCTCAGTATACGACTGCGATAGCCTACATATGTGCCTGAACTCAAAAATATTTTATAAATACTTTTCAATTGCATATAAGAAGAACCACAAGAACTCCAGGAAAGCAGACTGAAAAATAAAAGAAAAAACAAAGACAGAAAATACCGGATGCAACATATCGGGAAAGCTAATTCCAATAAAGGCTGAAAGGAGTAGGGTAATCTTCCCCCGTATGTTTTTTGTATTCTGCCACAAATCTTTGATAAGTACTAATAGCAGCATTTTCATGCTTAAGCATGAAAAGTGACTTGATGCAACAAGACAAGGCTGTTTCGTTCACCGGATCAATATTGAATTCCGCTTCAGCCAAGCTCATAGCTTCCGAATAATCCTGAGCCTCAAAAGCCTCTTTCATCAACTGTAAAACAAGTACTTCCAGGCGGCACTCCACATCTTGCTTAAAACCGTCGAACAACGGATCGTCCATAAAGCCGACAAACTTGCCACGCCCTACAATATGCAGGAACTCTTGCCGACAATCCTCTACCCGGTTTTCAGCAACTATCGCCATAAAACGCAGATAGTCACAATAAAAGACAGAAGACAGCGCGAAACGAAAACATCCTTTCTCATAAACCAGTTCTATACCATCCAGTTCTTTCAGAATCTTGCGCAAATGATTGATGGCTACTCCACGCGAGTTTTTCACTTTATCTTTTGGCTTGTCGGGCCATATCAAGTCGCTCAGTTGTTTGGAAGAAATTCCGTTGGCATCGCTATAACGCAAAATGAGACAGAATATTTGTTTGATACGCAAGGAAAACATATAAGAGATGTTACGACCACTCCGGTCGAAAACGGAAAAATCACCGAATAAATACATACAGTTGGCAGTTCTCGCATCTACTGCCTGCCTCTCCATCTTAGTGATATCAGAAGCATCAGGAAGCTGTTCCTTGTCTTGTCTTACAGCTTTACCGACCTCGCCCTTACCGGAGTTTCGACGCCACTTGTACACTATCCATACGCCTCCACCAACTACAGCCGCGACCGCCAGCACTAGCCATACACGTGAAACACTTCCTCCACCGTTATTCGCAATATATTTTTCAAGAGAAACCGGTGGAAAGAGTAACGAATAAACAGAAAATTTGGAAGAGACGTCATCACGTGTTTCCTGCACAGTCACAAAAAGCCTGCTTAAACGCTCGTTATAATAAAGACGAGCATTTGTCGTAATTTTATCAGAGTAAATGGGGATGGAATCACCCAATATCTGACAGCTGCCATCTTTTACAAGAAAACGATAGAGACGCAAAAACGAGTTAGACACACTCTCGGGATAACGCAAGACATAAAAACAAGAATCATTCTGTATCAGCATATCCTGCACCGGCACCACATTGGGCTGCCCTTCCGAAATATCCCAAAGTTTCTGCACATCCATCTCTTGCAAATCCACCTTATAAAGATCGTGAAAATAACGGCGGCCTATTACCTGGTCACCCGACTCATTACCCATACCGCCAAAAATATAGACAGAATGGTTACTGTCCAAATAACCGGCCGAAGAGAAATAACGGGGACAAAGAAAATCACCGGATAGAGAGCCAAGTGTATCCCAACGCGCTTCTTCCGGATCGAATATATAGAATTTATTACTGTAATACATATTGCCGAAACCACCGAAGATGGTGTAACGCTTGCGGACTGCATCATAATAGGAACAATGATGATGCAACTGCATGCTGAGCCGGCTGTAGCTCTCTACTCTCCAGCCCAACGTATTCAGGTCCAGACTTGCTATCATGGGCTCCGCATCCCCATTCTCTGTATATACCTCGTAGACATATAACCTTTCACTGGCACTGTCAAAGAAACTACCGGCAAGAAACAACTTCACAGGACACCGTTCGGTAAAAGCCTTGGCAGAAATATTTCCCGTCTCCACATTGTAAACAAACAACGAATCACGATTGAAATAATAAATCTCATTTCTACCAATATTATAACAAGAACCTGCTTCTGAAGCCGACGCAAAACCGCCCTCCCGCTTCCAGTGAAAGGCCTCATTAATCAGCCACACCGGATTTTCCACTTTACCGTAAAGAATCCCTTCCCGGTCACAAACCGATTCTCCTTCCGCCTCATCTAAGGGAAACGTGTAAGTGTGGTCAGCATGCACAACCAACTTATCAATAGCTATCTCTGGAACGTCAATAATGTAGTCGCTCTTACCGAACACTATTTTCGGGCTGAACTCATCGGCAAGTGCCACACCCTTGCATACTTTTTCCTGATCATGAATCTTGAGAGTAATCTCATCCTGCTTCAAGTTAAAGGCTATCTTCACCCTGAACCAATGGGATTTCATTGCTCCAGCCTTATTGACAGGCAAGGCTATCAACACACACTTCCCCTCTTGATTCAAACGGAACAAGATATCATTGCCACGAAAATCAAAAAAAAGATTGAAAATCTGTCCTTCATCCTTCCCCTTAACACGCAAGACATAACCGACGCTCTCGGTAGAATACAAAGCTATATTGAACTCCAAGTCAAAATAGTCTCTGAAAGAAGGATAACTATGAGCAAACACATCATAGGATGTTCTTTGATCGATAGGACTGGCTGCGCCACGAAATCTTAATCCGTATGCGGAAACCAGTTGGGTAGTGCAAAGGCCAATTATAAAAATGATATATCTATACAAGTGTACCATTAGGTTTCATTTAAGGTTATGCAATACCATCATCAAACACCAGCCAACATTTATTAACAAATGATGGGAAGATTGGAATGCAAATATATTAAAATATAAACGAACGAAAAATATTTTCTTTGAAAAAGTAATATATCATACAGTCACAAGACTTTCCAAACGGATGTTGAATAAATTTATACTAAATGAAAAGACAATATTCGTAAGAGAAAAGATTATGGAGGTAATGACTGCAAATGCCGAAATGACGGCAGTAACCTACAGTACATAATGACAATATAAGAAACTAAAAGTCCGTATCATCTCAGTGCCCATAAAAGCAGCAGATGTACGGGCTTGATGAAAAGCAGACACAAAGGAGATTACATGAACTGCATGAAGAAAAGCTATGATGCAGGTACTCCCATCACAATTCCTCGGCCATATTCCTGCATATCACCGCAAATATGCAATACCAGGCCATATTGATGGGCATCATCGTTGATACGTACCCAAGAGTTAGCCGCATCGTCGAAATGGAAGAAACCATATTGCCCGTTGATTACGCCATCAGATAGATGGCAGGATAATCATTACCCGGCTTTGCCTTGCCGAAACCAAAAGTATAGATGGTACGTACCTTATCCAAAACACGGAAATCAAATTTTTCTGAAGCGGCAGAGCAGTACAAACCATCATAAGCTGCAATCCACAAATCTTTTTCACGACCAGGAGTAGCATAGATACGGTCTTGCCCTCCACGCGGATCTCCTCTTCGTATGGTAGCACCAGCATTACCGCATTGGACCCTTTAACCGTTAAATTCAATGTGTCAGCATGAAAAGTCATCCCACCATCCTCACTGCTATACAATATTTCGGCCACAGCATCTACAGCATAAAAACGTCGGGAGTCCACCTTATCTGCTATGACGCGGATATTCTTAGGCAAACCACAGCAAACTTGCCAAGAAGCCCCCTTATCACGGGTCAGATAAGCCTTCGAGCGGTCGGGGGTTCAAATCCAAGAAGAACCGTCTACTGCCACGGCGATATGCCCATTACGAGACTTCTCCGTTGGAACGGTGGCACACATAGTCCAGCGTCTGCCCCCATCTTCTGAATATGAGATAGTCTTTGCATCCGGCTGATGGCCGAACAGTGTACCAACCCTGACTATCAAATCCTGCTTCAGCCAGGCGCCTGTCACTCCATTCGTATTTCCGAAATGAGGATTGGTATGGCTGCCCAACGAATCGGGTCGATTGAGGTCGAAATGCGTAAAGCCACCATAATCACCGATACCGGAAATCAGGCGCGCCCCTTTTTGGGGAGCATAAAATTCGAGAGACACGGTTTCTTCGATACCGGCAGACATGATACTCCATTTCACCGGTTTCCCCCGTTCTACGGCAGAGAGGTTGAAGGTTTCCCAACCACCGAAACCGGTGGTAAACATGGCATCTTCAGCGTCGACAGGATCTATCTCAATATCGAACATCCAATGCAGGAGGGGGACTTTTGTATAGGAAGCCTTAGAATAATCATACGCATATCTTGTCTTGAAAATTGGTTTCCAGTTCTTGCTACCGTCGACTGTACGGAACATCTCATCACTCTTATAACCGTGTTTGCCCCAACTGTGCATACTGGCAATCATATATTTCGGATTACAAGCATCCACTGATACAACCGCATAGCCAAATCCCGCCTTTTCGCCACCAGGCAGTCTGACGGGAGAAATGTCTGTCCATTTGCCTTTACGGATATCGTATTTCCACACACCTCCATCCCCCCATCTGACTTGGACCGGGAGTATCCCCATATGTCAGAATCAATTGCCCGTTACTTATCAAGACCATATACGTGGGGCGGTACTGCACTGGCTGTCCCCCAACCGGCTGCCAACTTTCACCATAGTCGTGGCTAACGAACAGATTTTCCTTACCCTCAATGACACTGCCACATAAATATTACGGGTATCACGCTCATCCTTAGTATCTTGTACATCGTAAGCAATGCAAACAATGCCACTGCCGCGATTCACCCATGCGGCACGGTCGGCAAGATTGAACTTCTCGGAAACATCCGGGAAAGACGCTGCCCGTACCCAACTCCTCCCCTTATCCGTACTGCGCCACAAGCCATGCAAACGGGTTCCCATATAAATGATATTCACATTCTGCGGGTCTACCATCATCCGTTCCCCATTACCACGCCCATTCTCGTTGCCACCCATCGTAAAAGGCACATCAACACGAGCAAAGGTTCTGCCACCATCATAAGAACAGAGTATGGCCCCATTAGAGCTACTGGTATACGTACCGCAGGCAATATACACGTTCTATGGATTCTGCGGGTCAATAGCAATGCTCTCCACCCCCTGCAGATTGCTTTCATCCAGACTTATCCAGTCCAACAAGGGCATCCACTGGCAGGAAACAGCATCCCACCGATAGGCTCCTTCCATATCGGTGCAGCAATAACGGATACCGGGAGTTTCTGGGTGAAAAACAATACCGTCCACAAAGTCTCCTCCCACTATCGGTACGCTCTTCCATTCGTAAGAAACGGAATTCACCGGAGATATATCTTGGGCAAGCATTGACATGCCCCCAGCATCAAACTTATTCCTACTAAAAACAACTGTCTTTTCATAAGCATCAGAGTTCTAAAACAAACGTTCTTGATATTTTCTTCAAAGATAGGAATATTTCATTGATATTTCAGACTGAAGCTTTTGTTACAGTGTACATATAGCACTAACAACCAACATTTTAATAAAAGCAAGAAACTAAATTAAACCATAAAAATATTAAAACGACACCTATCACAGTTCTTCTCTCCAACAGTTTTTGTAACAACAATGCAACATATATGACACAAAAACACAACACACATGCCCGAACTTTGTCACCGACAAATCATTCGACAACAACAGATTATGAAAAAAAGTGCATTGACAGTACTGATTGCCCTGCTGCCATTGGCCGCAACTGCCCAGACGCCCTCCATCAACGGGAACGGAAAAAAGATTGAAAAGGAGAAAATGGAAAGCAAAGACTACCTGCCAAAAATCCACGGAACCATCCGCGCCAAATACGAATATCAGACCACCATGGGTGCAGGACGTTTCGAAGTACGCAATGCCCGCGTCAGCGTGACGGGTAACGTATTGCCCAGCGTAGCCTACAAAGCAGAAATAGACCTCTCCGACGAAGGTCAAATCAAGATGCTGGATGCCTACGCCCGGCTTTTCCCGACAAAAGGACTGACAGTCACCACTGGACAAATGCGCGTCCCCTTCACCATCGACGCCCACCGCTCACCGCACCAGCAATACTTCCCCAACCGGTCGTTCATCGCCAAGCAAGTGGGCAATGTACGGGACGTGGGGTTCACAGTAGGATATACCCTGCCCACCAATATACCTATCACCGTGGAAGGAGGACTTTTCAACGGTTCCGGACTGACCAATCAAAAAGAATGGCATAAAGAAGTGAATTATTCTGCCAAAGCCCAATTTCTTTTCACCAAAGGGCTGAACTTGGCACTGAGCATACAAAGCATCCAACCGGAAGAAATACGGGTGCAATCGTACGACATCGGCGCTTACTATGAGTCCGACCGCTTCCATATCGAAGCGGAATATCTGTACAAGCAATATTCCGACAATGCTTTCAAAGATGTGCAAGCCGTAAACACATTCATCAATTACGACCTTCCGCTGCGTAAAGTATTCAATAAAATGTCTTTCCTGCTACGCTACGACATGATGACAGACCAAAGCGATGCCAAGACCACCGATGAAGAAACCGGTGCATTGGTCACCACCGACTACAAACGCCAGCGACTGACGGGCGGTATCACCTTCAGCCTCAGTAAAGCATTCCGCACAGACCTGCGCCTGAATTATGAAAAATATTTCTATGCCAACAGCAGTATTGCAAAAGAATCTGAACAAGACAAAATAGTATTGGAATTAATGGTACGATTCTAAAAAAATTACATATCTTTGGAATAAGCAAATTGATGTATGACAAATCCGCTTATTCCGGGCATCACTGCCGCAGAACAAGACGTGTTGTATCAAAAGCTAAATGAATACAACCTGAAAAAAGCTTCTTTCAAAGAGGTAGGCGCCTATCTTGTGGTATTGCCAAGAGCAGATTGTCCCCGATACTCACTTTGGATTTACTCCCCTCTGCCCGAAAGGCAATCCATATTTTACATATTCGACCTGAGTGAGGATATACACGAAGCCTTACGAATGGCAAGCACCTTATGTTACTACTCCCCCGCCCTCTGTCGTTAGTGGAGTATAATGCCAAACGAATGCAGAATAAGGGCGACGATATTATCTCGTTCGGCAAATATCACGGACATTATCTGCACGAAATCCTGCGGATAGACCCTGGCTATCTCACCTGGATAGCTTTCAAGTTCACTCCCCGAATTCCTAAACAGGAACGCTTCGCACAAATCGCCCGGATATACCATTCCGTATACATTGACATCCTGCAACGGAAAGCCAAGCAACCGCCTGCCGGACGCTTTCTCGGGAAAGAAGGGGAAAAAGTGACAGATCTGACCCTGACCGTTCTCAGTGTCCGGCTGGAGGACGACCCCTACAAGACACAAGTCAGGGGTACGACCCCTTACTTCTATGTCCGGCAAATACTAAGGCTGAAAGACACCTCCGGAAATCTTGTGACTTTCCGCGTCAACTCCCGCACGGCAAGCAGGCATTCGTGCCAACTATCCGCTGTGGAACATGCTTACCGGATGGACGAAACCGTCCATATAGCCTCGGCACGCATTGCCGGTACGTACACCATCGGAAAAAACAAATGGACGCGACTTAATTATGTAAAATTTCATCCATAAGACCGAATCCGGTCAAAAATTCCATTTCAAACATCAATTCATCCACCCCTTACCGAAAAGAAACCCGTATTTTTGCTCCATACATATTTAAATACGTAATGCCATGAAAAAACAAACTGCACTTTGGTGCTTATCCCTCCTATTGGTGATGGGAGCCTGCACCACATCCTCCTCCCGGAAAACGGCCGGAGAATGGGCAAAAGTACCCGGAATACTAAAAAATATCGTACCGCCCGTATTCGCCGATACTGTTTATGATGTAACCGACTACGGAGCAAAGAGCGATACAACTTTCGACAGCTGTCCCGCCATCCTCCAAGCCATCAGTCATTGTAACACGAACGGTGGCGGTACCGTACTCATTCCCGCAGGAAATTATTTCATCAAAGGAGCCATCACGCTGAAAAGTAACATAAACCTGCACATCGCCGAAGGAGCACGTCTGGAATTCTCTACCGAAGCCGCCGACTACCTGCCTATGGTACTGACAAAATGGGAAGGAACAGAATGTTTCAACTACTCCCCCTTTATCTACGCATACCAATGTACGAATGTCGCGGTAACCGGCAAAGGAACTATCGACGGAAACGGTTCGGTGACTTTCAACGGCTGGCATGCCATACAGGGTCCTGCCGTAGACCGCCTGCGCCAGATGGGTATCGATTCCGTTCCTGTATACCAACGCGTATTCGGAGAAGGACACTATCTGCGTCCCTGTATGATACAATTTTACGGTTGCAAGAACGTATTGGTAGAAGATTTAAAAATTTACGATTCTCCCTTCTGGATCATTCATCCCGTATTTTGCGACAACGTAACCGTACGGAATGTATATATCGACAGCAACAATTACAATAATGACGGCTGCGACCCGGAATCCTGCACCAATGTACTGATAGAAGGTATGGATTTCAACGTTGGTGACGATGGCATCGCTATCAAATCAGGGCGCGACCAAGACGGCTGGCGCATCGGTCAGGCTACGGAAAATGTTATCATCCGCAACTGTCATTTCGCACGTTGGGCCATCACTGTCGGAAGCGAAATGTCGGGCGGAGTACGGAATATCTATATTGAGGACTGCAAGATAGACAGTTGCCGCAACGGTATATATTTCAAGTCCAACCCGGACAGAGGCGGCTATTTCGAAAACCTGAATATGCGGCGCATCGAAGCCGATGTCTGCCTGTGGGGTGTTATCAATTTCCGCACGAACTACCACGGATACCGGGGTGGCAATCATCCTACACTATTCCGCAACATCTGCATTGAAGATGTAACCTGCAACCGCGTGGACAGCGTAGCGCTCATGGCTAACGGACTGCCTGAAGCTAAACTGCACAACATCACCCTGCGGAACATCAACGTGAAAAAAGCTCCCAAAGCGATACAAATGGAGAATGTGGTGAACCTGACGCTGGACAATGTAGTAGTAAACGGAGAAAAAGTAACTGCCCCCTGATTACTTCTCTCCAACTGGCGGACGCTTACGCCAATCGTCTTTCCGGTAGCTGTCCGGATAAACCGTTTTGTCTACAATCTCCCCGCCTTTGGTACGAATCCAGGTAGTGAATGTGCGGACGTTTTCTTTCATCAGAATAACACGGGCACCATTCGGCAGGTGGTTATACTCCGTATTTCCACCTGTAAAACGCCCGTAAGCCAACAGGATGCCGTGCCACATAACGGAATAATCATTATCATGGTCGTGCCCCACAAAGGTACCCATTACATCACCGGCTTCTTTCATGGCGGCAAACATGCCGGTATTCAAGAGCGGAGCACAAGCCTTTTCCATACGCGTGCCTATCAATATGGCACTCTCATCAGCCGCAGCCTGATTATATTCGGGTAGGGGAATATGGAAAAAAGCCAGGGCAGGCAAAGGCTTTCCACCATTTCTTTCCGTATAAGCAGCGCTCTGGCTACGATACCAGTTTACCTGATCAAGGGTAAACCAGGCATATCCTTTCACATCCGGCAACCGGGAGTAGGAGTGCGAATCCATACAATACAACAAAGCTGCATCACGATTACTGTCGGAAGCCTGCAATGCAAGCACGTAGTCGGGGGAATCGGCCTCACCTCTTTCCGGCTGAATATTATAAGGAACAGAGCGAACGACATCATATAATTCGGCACGCGTCTTATCCTGTTCATTATCATGGTTGCCAAAAGTCACAACAAAAGGAATTTTGCGGGAAGAAGCACAAGCAAGTACCGTACGCATGGCTGTTTCTGCCGGCTTCGCATACACCACGTCACCGGTAAATACAACCAGGTCGGGATGTTCTGCATCAAGCACTTCATTGATACGCTTCAAGGCAATATCCGAGGCAGGATTACCATATTGGAAATGCACGTCGGTAAACTGCACTATTTTGAATTCCCCGTTTTTATCGAATTTCAAGGGCTTTATCTGCGCCCGGCAGAACATTACGGACAGCAGTACCATACAAAGGGTCAAAGCAAATTGTTTCATAGTATTTTCTGATTTTGATTCGGAGTTCGTTTATTCTTTAACTATCAAGACAGTTGCATAAGCCGATATTCCCTCTTCCCGTCCTGTAAAGCCCAACTTCTCCGTAGTGGTAGCCTTCACGGATACATCGTCTTCATCAATCCCCAACACAGCAGAAAGAGTCTGCTGCATGGCGGGTATATGAGTTTTCAACTTGGGTCGTTCCGCACAGATTGTCGCATCAATATTACCAACGGAATACCCTTTACTACCTATCAGGTCCACCGTTTTCTTCAACAATATCTTACTATCTATATTTTTAAATTCGCCTGCCGTATCGGGAAAGTGATAGCCTATGTCGCGCATATTCGCCGCACCCAGCAATGCATCGCAAATAGCATGTATCAGCACATCTGCATCCGAATGTCCCAAGAGACCTTTCTCATGCTCCAGGCGTACACCACCCAACCAAAGTTCTCTATCTGTCACCAGCCGGTGAACATCAAAGCCAAAACCAACACGTATCTTCATATCTTTTCAATTATATAATAAACGTGCTAAAGTAGGCATTATTCACTATCGGCTCAAAGATATTCTGCTATTTTTCCTTAATGAGAGGGATTACGTACCTAAATACAAACAGCAAGTCTTACAGCCTAATACAAAGAGTATGAAAGAGCTGACGAAATCAGCGGATATGAAAATCGAGCAGCTTTTCCCCGCCTAAATAACCTTGCAAATGCTGACCGACACTGACGGGTCCTACTCCGGCAGGGGTACCTGTAAACAGTAAATCACCAATCTTCAAAGTCATAAAACGACTGACATAGGCTATTATATCGTCTATCTTGAAAAGCATGTCTGCCGTATTGCCACGTTGTACTTCACGGCCATCTATATCGAGATGGAAATCCAAATTCTGCAAGTCTCCACCGGCTTGTTCCAAAGAAATGAACGTACCGATAGCTGCTGAGTTGTCAAACCCTTTGCACAGCTCCCACGGGTTACCGGCTTCACGGAATTTCCGCTGCAAGTCACGGGCTGTAAAATCAATGCCTACCGTCACCGCATCATAATAACGATGCGCAAAACGGGGAGCTATATTCTTACCTAACCGACAAATACGTACCACAACTTCCGTTTCGTAATGAACTTCATGGGAGAAGTCGGGAACAAAAAACGGCTTGCCGTCTTTCAAAATAGCCGAGTCGGGTTTCATGAAGATAACAGGTTCACTATTCTCCTGAGTATGCCCAAGCTCCTTATTGTGCTGTGCATAATTCATCCCTACTGCTATGATCTTCATCACCTTATCTCATTAAAATTCAAACGGTTAAACATTACTGCCAGATGTGCATACAACGAAGTGTTCTGAACCACTATATCTTCCGGCACACGGATACGGAACGGAGTAAAATTCCATACGGCTTTAATGCCGCCTGCCACCATCGTATCCGTAATTTTCTGCGCAATCTCAATAGGTACTGTCAGCACACCGATATTGACGTCATATGCCTGCATTTTCTCTTCAAAATCATCGGAATGATAGATTGGAATGCCATTCAATGCTGTCCCTACCAAATCGGGATTTACATCAAATGCTGCCACAATCTCCAGACCGAAATGGTTCAAACCGGAATCTCGCAGCAATGCACCACCCAAACTTCCCACACCGAAAAGAAATGCTTTATGTATATTGGTAAATCCCAAAAAATCTTCCAGCACGGCAATCAGCGTATCTATCTCATACCCCACACGGGTACGGCCGGAAATATTGACATATGACAAGTCCTTCGCTATCTGAGAGGCATCAATATTGATTTCTTTGGAAATTTGAGTAGAAGAAACGAAACGCTCCCCTCTTTTTCTAAGCAATTTTACATTGGAAAGATACCACGGAAGCCGGCGCAAGGTAGGTTCCGGCACCTTTGTAGAGTCTTTCTTTTGTAACTGACTGTTCATAGCTTTTCCTTTAAGTTCTCAATATTATGACTGACAAAAGTAGTGCTTTTTTTCCAATCTATAATATATCTATGACAAAAGGTTAACATTATTTCTACCTGTGATTGCAAAGTTCCTTGTAAAACCGTATTTTTGGACTCCTTTTGTGAGAAAATTAAAACAAGTATATATGGCTAAGAAACCAAAAGAGAACGATTGGAAAGACAGGCTGAATGTAGTGTATTCAACCAACCCCGACTTCAAATACGAATTGGACGATGAAGAAGAGCAAACCACTCTCCAACCGTCCCAACAACGTCTGCGCGTACAATTGGACCGCAAGAACCGGGGCGGTAAAGTTGTAACTCTCGTTACCGGATTTATCGGTACGGAAGACGATTTGAAAGAACTGGGCAAATTCCTTAAAAGTAAATGCGGTGTGGGAGGAAGCTCCAAAGACGGAGAAATCATTGTACAAGGAGACTTTAAGCAAAAAGTACTGGAATTACTAAAGAAAGAGGGGTATACACAGACCAAAACGGTGGGATAACTCACTGCTGCTTTAAAAACATAATAAAGAAAAACGGTCGCTATGGATATTTCCATGCGACCGTTTCCATATATTTACATCCGTACGGAATTATTCAGCACGCAAAGTGAAACGCTTGAAATCAACGATTTTCAATTCAGGGTCAGCTTCTTTCAGCACTTCTCTTACAGTCTTCTTGCCATCCATGATATCTTCCTGGTTCAGCAGGCAAACTTCTTTCAGGAATTTACCCAGACGACCTTTAGCAATATTCTGAATCATCTGTTCCGGCAGGTGTGCAGCTTTTTCAGCAGAAACTGTAGCAATGATTTCTTTTGCCTTTGCTACGTCTTCAGCTGTAATCCATCCCTTAGCCATGTTGCTTTCCATGTGGTCTTCGCTGTCAACGTGAGCAGGGTTGATGCCGGCTTTCTTCAAAGCAGCCTCAACAGCCTTCTGTACTTGTTCGGCTTTTGTCTTCTCGATAGCAACTTCGATTTCTTTCTGCTTAACTTCTTCAGAAACACCGTCTTCGTCGATAGCCAGCGGATTCATGGCAGCAATCTGCATGGCCACTTGCTTAGCCAACTGTTCGTCAACATTCTTGTTGAAAGCAACAATCGTGCAAAGACCGTTTCTGTTCATGTGGTTGTACACAACCGTAGTTGCACCCTCTACAGTCAGATAACCGTCGAGTTCCATCTTCTCGCCTGTGATACCGCTACGGTCGGTTACTGCATCCTGTACAGTACCGTTACCCATCGGCAGGGCTTTTACTTCATCCAACGTCTTGCACTTATTGGCAACGGCAAGGTCAAGGATATCCTGAGTCAGTTTCACGAAGTCGGCATTCTGAGCTACGAAGTCGGTTTCGCACTTCAAAGCGATGATAACGGCAAAGTCACCGGTAGTCTTAGCCAAAACGCAGCCTTCAGAAGCTTCACGGTCTGAACGCTTAGCAGCAACAGCCTGTCCTTTTTTACGGATAATTTCCATTGCCTTATCGAAATCGCCTTCTGCATCGTTCAATGCATTCTTGCAATCCATCATACCAGCACCGGTCATTTTACGGAGCTTGGTTATATCAGCCATACTTACAGCCATACTATCTTTCCTTTATATTTTAGTTAATAAATATCGTTCTAAAAAGCGAAAAAGAGCTGAGAATAGAGAATTGAGAATTGCTGTAAAGTAACTCTCAACTTTCAATTCTCAACTCTCCACTATGAATTAAGCCTCTTCGTCTTCCTTAATGAAAGCGGCAGCTTTAGCTGCGTTGATTGCTTCCTCGTCAGACTTGTCGAGTCTTGCTTTTGTAGCTTTCTTCTTGCCTTTGTTGGCAGGAGCCTCACCGGCAGCTTCCATGTCTACCTTCTCAGCCTTACGTTCTTCCAAACCTTCCTGCATAGCAGCGCAGCAAGCATCCAAGATAACTTCTACCGACTTGGTAGCGTCATCGTTTGCCGGAATAACGAAGTCGATATTCGTAGGATCGGAGTTGGTATCAACGATACCGAATACGGGAATACCCAAACGGTTGGCTTCGCGAACTGCAATATTCTCCTTCATTACGTCGATAACAAACAAAGCAGACGGCAGACGAGTCAGGTCAGCGATAGAACCCAACGTCTTGTCCAACTTGGCACGTTGACGGGAGATTTGCAGGATTTCTCTCTTAGAGAGGTTAGAATAAGTACCATCGTTAGTCAGCTTATCGATAGTAGCCATCTTCTTCACAGCCTTACGGATTGTCGGGAAGTTGGTCAACATACCACCCGGCCAGCGCTCGATTACATAAGGCATATTTACAGATGCAGCCTTGTCGGCAACCACCTGCTTAGCTTGTTTTTTAGTAGCAACAAACAGGACTTTCTTTCCTGATTTAGCGATTTGCTTCAAAGCTTCAGCAGCTTCGTCAATTTTAGCAACCGTCTTGTTGAGGTCAATGATATGAATACCATTGCGCTCCATGAAGATATAAGGAGCCATTGCAGGGTTCCACTTTCTTTTCAAGTGACCGAAGTGACAACCGGCTTCCAATAATGTATCAAAATTAGTTCTTGACATTTTGTTTTAATCTTTAAATCGTTTACTTTCTTTTTTGTTTTTTCTAAACCAACCGCCGGGTAGCCTATCCGAATGAAGAGTCCCGGTAGTTTAGATACTAAACGCTTTTTCAGTTGAGAGTTGAGAGGTGAAAGTCGAGAATTAAGCAACTTGTCCGCCCCAACCGTTCTCCAACTCTTAACGTTTACTGAACTGGAATCTACGACGAGCTTTCGGCTGTCCCGGTTTCTTACGTTCAACAGAACGGGGATCGCGAGTCATGAAGCCTTCAGCACGGAGAGCAGCTTTATCTTCAGCATTGATTTTCACCAAAGCGCGAGCAATTGCAAGACGCAATGCCTGAGACTGTCCGGTGAAACCGCCACCGCAGAGATTTACTTTGATGTCGTACTTTTCAGCAACACCCAGCTTGTTCAACGGTTGTTTAACTACATACTGAAGAATGCTTGATGGAAAGTACTCTGCGAGGTCTCTCTTGTTAATAGTAATCTTTCCAGTACCTTCGCTTACGAAAATACGTGCAATTGCACTTTTACGTCTGCCTAATGCATTTACTACTTCCATTATCTCTTATTTAAGTGCGTTAATATCAATCATTTTCGGGTTCTGAGCATCATGTTTGTGCTCGCTGCCGGCATATACATACATATTGCCCAGCAATTTGGCGCCCAACTTATTTTTAGGCAGCATACCCTTTACTACTTTTCTCAGCAACTTGTCATCACCGTTCGGTTTTGCCTGCAAACGAGCAGGAGTGATTTCTCTCTGACCGCCGGGATAGCCTGTGTATGACAGATATACCTTGTCATTCCACTTGTTACCGGTTAATTTTACTTTGTCGGCATTGATAATGATTACATTATCGCCGCAATCTACGTGAGGAGTAAAGTTAGGTTTATACTTTCCTCTCAACAGTTTCGCAACTTTTGCGCCCAGACGACCCAATACCTGGTCTGTAGCGTCAACAATGACCCATTCTTTAGTCACTGTAGCTTTGTTTGCAGAAATGGTCTTGTAACTTAAAGTATCCACTCTTAATTGTTTTTTTAAATGTTACTACTAAATTTTTGCTTCACCACGAATCAACCGCCTCGGACAAAGGGAGATTAATCCGCTATGAATTAAATGCTTATCCTTATGAGATAATAATCGGCTTGCAAAGGTACGGATTTTCTTATAACTGGCAAACGTTTTCTTCTTTTTTTTGATTTGCACTTGGCTGATATACAACAAAAAGAAATTCTCTTCCGAGGAAATCTGTATTTCCTCGGAAGAGAATTTTAAAAGTTCCCGCCCGCACACGCAAACACTTATAAACAGAAAATTTTCCGGATTTGCGCAAGGGACATAAAACAACATTCGTTTTATACTACCGAACAATGTCTACCGGAAACGCGGATGGCATATTTACCCGTTTCCATGTTTCATGGAACCATGTATTCAGTTCATTTCCGTTTAAATCTTTCGCGATAAAATATTTCAGGTACATCACACCTCCCTCACCCATTTCAAATTCAAGGATATTGTCCTTATTATCCAACATAGGCAGATGGATGTTCCTCTCGATACTTTCCTTATAGGCTGTGCCCGATATTTGCCGATAGGTACCATACCCCGTAATAATGGCATCTGCACCGGGCCGTATCGTGAAGTTAACAATGCGACCGTCATCGCTCAGTACCTTAAATGTATTACTCGGTTTCAATGATCCGGGAATTTCCGGATTTTCAGACACATAATGACACAACTGCCAAATACCTTCCAGATGCGCCGGCTCAAAAGCAGCCTTATCCTGCGCCCGGACTCCTGTTACCGCAAGCAGCACCACTGCCAGCATGGTAAAGAAATAATTCTTTTTCATATTCGTATGATATTGGTTAACGCTATGCCATTCCTATTGACACAAATATAAAGATTTATTTCGAGAAAATAACAGTTTATCCGATAAAAAAGCCCGCATAAACCAAAGTTTATGCGGGCTTATCCATCAAGGATATTTTATTTCGTTCTCCGGCGGTTAGAACTCCGCATTGCGCGGAGTACGCGGGAACGGTATCACGTCACGAATATTAGTCATACCGGTTACAAACAGCAACAGACGTTCAAAGCCCAATCCGAAGCCTGAGTGCGGGCACGTACCGAACTTGCGGGTATCAAGATACCACCACATATCTTTCATCGGAATATGAAGTTCTTCGATGCGGTTCATCAGTTTAGCATAATCGGACTCACGCTCGGAGCCGCCGATTATCTCGCCAATCTTCGGGAAGAGCACATCCATAGCACGTACCGTTTTACCATCGTCGTTCTGCTTCATATAGAACGCCTTGATTTCTTTCGGATAATCCGTTAGGATAACCGGACGCTTGAAGTGGTCTTCTACCAAATAGCGTTCGTGCTCGGAAGCCAGGTCGACCCCCCAGTATACGGGGAATTCAAACTTATGCCCCTGTGCTACGGCTTCTTCCAGAATCTTGATACCTTCCGTATAAGGCAGACGAACGAAGTTTTCTTTCAGTACACCTTGCAAGCGCTCTATCAAACCCTTGTCAAACATATCATTCAAGAACTTCACATCATCGGCGCAGTTATCCAAAGCCCACTGTACGCAGAACTTGATGAATTCTTCCGCCAAGTCCATGTTATCGGTAATGTCATTGAACGCAACTTCCGGCTCCACCATCCAGAACTCAGCCAAGTGACGGGGGGTATTGGAGTTTTCCGCACGGAACGTAGGCCCGAACGTATAGATAGCGCCCAACGCCGTAGCGGCAAGTTCACCTTCCAACTGACCGGAAACCGTCAGACTCGCCTGCTTTCCGAAAAAATCGTCATCGTAGATAATAGAACCGTTTTCGTCTTTCTTCAAATCATAAAGGTTCATCGTAGTAACCTGAAACATCTGTCCGGCTCCTTCGCAGTCGGAAGCCGTAATGATAGGCGTATGAAAATAGAAGAACCCTTTCTTATGGAAGAATTCATGAATGGCAATAGCCATATTGTGACGGATACGGAACACAGCACCGAATGTATTCGTACGAGGACGCAGATGGGCTATCTCGCGAAGGAACTCCATAGAGTGCCCTTTTTTCTGCAAAGGATACGTATTGTCGCAAGTACCCAACACTTCAATTTCACGTGCCTGGATTTCAGCTTTCTGACCGGAGCCTACCGATTCCGTCAGCACACCGTTCACGCTCAAACAAGCTCCTGTGGTAATTTCTTTCAGCATCTGCTCATCGAAGTTTGCCAAATCCACCACAATCTGCACATTATTTATTGTAGAACCGTCGTTCAGCGCGATAAAATTAACTTGCTTACTACCTCTGCGGGTACGAACCCAACCTTTCACGTTGACCATAGCGCCAAAATCCTCGCGCTTCAGCAGGTCAACAATCTTTGTTCTACTAATCTTTTCCATAAAACAGTTATTATAACTTGATTATATATATTATTCGAAAGAGCCCATGCGCAGGAAGTTCACCTCTTGTTCCGTGAGGTAACGCCACTCGCCGCGACGCAAGCCTTTCTTGGTTAAGCCGGCAAAGAATACACGATCCAGTTTCACAACCTTGTATCCCAGCGATTCGAAAATACGACGCACGATACGGTTCTTGCCGGAGTGGATTTCTATGCCCACTTCATCTTTTTTGAAATCATCCGTATAGCTGATAGCATCTGCCTGGATTTCACCATCGTCCAACTGAATACCGGCTGCAATCTGCTCCATATCGGCTTTAGTCAGATTCTTATCCAAATGCACATGATATATTTTCTTTTTCAGATACTTGGGATGGGTCAGCTTGGAAGCCAGGTCGCCATCGTTCGTCAGCAATAATACCCCCGTAGTATTACGGTCCAGACGACCTACCGGATAGATACGTTCGTCACAAGCACCTTTCACCAAGTCCATTACAGTACGACGCGCCTGCGGGTCATCGGAAGTTGTCACCGTATCTTTCGGCTTGTTCAACAGGACATATATCTTACGTTCGATGCTGACCGTCTGGTCGTGAAACTTCACTTCATCGCCACGCTTAATCTTAGTACCCAATTCCGTAACCACTTCTCCGTTTACAGACACTACGCCTGCCGTAATAAACTCATCCGCTTCACGACGCGAGCATACACCGGCATTAGCCAGAAACTTATTCAAACGAATCGGTTCGTTCGGATCGACAAATTGTTCTTTATACTCTATCTGTTTCTTCTTACTGTACTTGGCATTGGGATCGTAATCTCCCGTACGGCGAATCGGGCGACTGTAGCTGTCTCTGTTGCCATAAGGGCGTTGAGGACGGTCACCGTTCGAGTTATAGCGCGGACGGAAAGGGCGGTCACCACCGGCATTGTTACCATAAGGACGCTGAGAACGGTCGCCACCTTCACTGTTATAACGGGGACGATAAGGACGATCACCGCCGGCATTGTTACCGTAAGGACGCTGAGGACGGTCGCCACCTTCACTGTTATAACGGGGACGGTAAGGACGGTCACTGCCGGCATTGTTGCCGTAAGAGCGCTGAGGACGGTCGCCACCTTCACTGTTATAACGGGGACGGTAAGGACGGTCACCGCCGGCATTGTTACCGTAAGAGCGTTGAGGACGGTCGCCACCTTCACTATTATAGCGAGGACGGTAAGAACGGTCGTTGTTATAGGAACGCTGAGGACGGTCGCCATTTTCCGCATTCGGATTAAAGCGCTGACGGTAAGGACGGTCACTGCTATAAGAACGTTGCGGACGATCTCCATTTTCACTATTAAATCTCGGACGATAAGGGCGGTCACCATTTTCACGGTTATAAGACGGGCGACTATAGCTTCCCTCTCTGTTAAATTGGTTACCATCACGGCCGGCGCCTGAATTCTCCTCTGAAGAAGAAGCATCACGCCAAGTTTCATTTTCTGTACTCATTGTTTTATTCGAATAAAATTAAACCTACTGGCCTCACGGCCATTCTTTCTTTATCTCTAATTACCTTTATTTTAGCTTATAACAAATTCCGGATTAAAAAAGTTGAAATCTCCGGTTTCCCTTGTCGCTTCTTAAAGCCCCGTATATGTATGGGGAGTAATTGCACGTAATTCTTTCTTTATATCTTCGCTTACATTCAATTCTTCTATGAATTCCTTGATAGAATTCTCTGTGATAGCCTGATTGGTACGTGTCAATGCTTTCAGCGCTTCGTAAGGATGCGGATATGCCTCACGGCGCAGGATTGTTTGAATAGCCTCGGCCACAACACTCCAGCAGTTATCCAAATCGCGATAGATAGCAGTTTCGTTCAACAGCAGCTTGCGCAATCCTTTCAATGAACTCTGAATGGCTATTATGATATGTCCGAACGGAACGCCCACATTACGCAATACGGTAGAATCCGTCAGGTCGCGCTGCAAACGTGACACCGGCAACTTCACAGCCAGATGTTCAAGGATAGCGTTTGCTATGCCCAGATTACCTTCGGCATTTTCAAAATCAATCGGATTCACTTTATGCGGCATTGCACTCGAACCAACCTCACCAGCCTTAATCTTCTGCTTGAAATATTCCATGGAGATATACTGCCAGAAGTCACGGTTCATATCAATCATCACCGTATTAATTCGCTTCATCACATCGAAGATAGCAGACAGATTATCATAATTGGAAATCTGAGTCGTATATTCTTCGCGCTCCAATCCCAGTTTCTCTGCAACGAACTTAGTACCGAAAGCTTTCCAGTCATATTCCGGATAAGCCACATGATGTGCATTGTAATTTCCCGTAGCACCGCCAAACTTAGCAGTAACCGGACAAGCCTTCAATGCAGCCAGTTGGCGTTCCAAACGATATACAAACACCATTATCTCTTTTCCCAGACGAGTAGGAGAAGCCGGCTGTCCGTGCGTTTTGGCGAGCATAGGAATATTCGCCCACTCTTCGGCATAAGCACGGAGTTGCGCTATCAATTCCTCTATCTGCGGATAATACACCTGTTCCAATGCCTCTTTTACAGACAAAGGAATAGAAGTATTGTTAATATCCTGTGAAGTCAGCCCGAAGTGGATAAACTCTTTATAGTCGTCCATTCCGCCTAACTTATCAAATTCTTCTTTCAAAAAATATTCAACAGCCTTCACATCATGGTTAGTCACGCTTTCAATATCCTTGATACGTCCGGCATCGGCTTCTGAAAAATTACGGTAAATATTTCTCAAAGTTTCGAATACATCCTTATTCACCCCTCTCAACTGAGGCAAAGGCAGTTCACATAAGGTTATAAAATATTCCACTTCAACCTGTACACGGTATTTTATCAGTGCGAATTCCGAGAAATAGGCAGCCAAAGCATCTGTCTTGCCCCTGTAGCGACCGTCAATCGGGGAGATTGCGGTAAGTAAATCAAGTTCCATACGTCGTATTTATGATAATTATCGGATTGCAAAATTACGGCTTTTTTCCGAGTAATCAGGTATAATGGGGAAATAAATTAAAAAAATGAAGTTTCAGAATAAAAAAATAGCTTTGCATATAATATGCAAAGCTAAAGTTCGTAACAATCGTGTGGGCGTTGACGGATTCGAACCGCCGACCCTCTGCTTGTAAGGCAGAAAAGACTAACACATAACTAATTATCTCACAAACAATTATCAAGACAAGCTGCTTTTGTTATAAACTATTTCAAATTAGACTTCTGTTTTAACAACTCTATTTCATGGTTCAAAAGAGCAATTTCTTGCTCTTGAGCACTACATTTTCGCAACGCTTGCCGGAGTTGTTCTCGAAGCGAAACTATTATCTTATCCTTTTCTTCCATTATCTTATATTTTAAAAGAAAACATAATGCACGATTATAACAGAAAACAACACATCAGAGATTGCTATTTTTCAATAGCATTATCCATACTATCCATATTAATGGGGATTGCCTCCATAATCATATCCATTATAGTTATTTGCAAATAGCAATTATCGAAACAATAAAGGAAGCGAAAGCTATAACCACAGCAAGAATACTAAATTTCTTAGCTGTACGGTCAATTTTCCTCTCCTGTTCCAATCCTTGAAAGGCCCCTTGGCTGGCAAAATCATTTCCGTGCGCATTCAATGAATACGAAGCCCATGTTTCATCTGTTAACTCTGCCATCAAACTTCCATATACTTTCAGTATATCATTCACTTGAGACATTAGCCGCCAGTCAGCCTCAATATTTAGTTTCTCAAAATCAATTTCACCATCATTCTTATAAGCTTCAAGAATGATATAATTTGCAATTTCCTGTGGCTTATTCATATTTAACTCCTTTCATAAAAAGGCTTTCCCACGCGATTTATATGCTCACCGATAGGAGTTCCTATATTCTTATTGTAATCAACCACATCGACCTTATATAACAAGCCCAAATCCTCTATTTGGATATTGATATCCATTAGCTGATTAAAGGTAATACCATCCCCTACTGCAGCCAAGTCAATATCAGAACCTTCGGAATACGTACCTTTGGCACGGGAACCGAAAATAAGCACCTTTTCTATATTGGGATGACGCCGGAATACACTACAAATATCCGTTATTACCGTATCACTTAAACCGTACATAAACCATCCTGATTATTGTTCATATTTTGCTTTTCCTTAAAAAGTCTATTATCCAGTTGCCTTAGAAGCTTCGAGTACTCATCATATATTTTAACAACAATCTCTCCTGCTTCTCCCTCGTTATATATATGAGAAGTCGTATTCCTTGCTTTTGCCATTCTTCTCCATGAGTCATGATCGGATAATAATCCGTCTTCAAAGGCCTTTTGCAATACAGGATTAGGACCACTAATACCCTCATATCCCTTATATCTTAAAAAATCCTGCAAGACTTTCCATGCGAGCTCAAATGTATATTCAAAACGTTGAACCAGTCCTTCCATTTCCAATTCTGATAAGTCTTGGGGTTTTCTAACTGATTCCGTTAATTCCAATACCCGACTACAAGCCCGGTGAAAACTGTCATATCTTTGCAACCAACGTATATCTTGTTCCATAATTTTGCTTTCTTCTTTAATTTATTCTACCCTTTTATATCTACGAGGATTTACAATTGTTAGAGGATATAAGTTAAACTCATTTTCATTAATAATTTTCAAAGGTACCTTATCACGACTTGATACATTTTCGTTATCAACAATATCATAAGTGTACATATATTTAGCATCCCTCGACAAAGAGAAGTAATAAGTATCTTCAAAACTTGCCCAAGATGTTCTTATCTTCCCAAATATTTTATCATCATAACCATTTTCAAGCAAGCCTGAAACTGAAATTTTTCTAGGAATATCATATACTTCTAAGAATTCCATAGTTCTTGAATTATCATCTGTTTGAAATTTCCCATGAAATACATCAAGTACCGCTTTCTGTTCTTCAGTATAATATTCTTTTATATCTTCATCTTCACCGCAAGCTGAGAACAAAAACAAAAGTACAAATGCCAAATAATGCCCTATAATTTTCCTCATTTTATATATCTACTTATTCATTAATACATTAATCAATCTCTCTTTCTCTTGAAGAAGTTTGTCTTTCGCATCAATAACTTCTTTCAAATGCTTTATCTCAACCAATGCACTTTCAAGTTTTTCTTTACAATCCAAGTTTAAAGAATCCACATTATTATTCTGACCTAAAACGATACTATTATTTCCTGTATTAGATTGATTGTTATTTACTGAATTATCAAAGAAAATAGTTATTGGAACATTAAAAATAGCAGCAAGCTCACGAAGCAATGAGGTGTTAACATCTTCTTTATCAAGCATATCGTATACGGCTTGTTTTGTCTTACCCAATCGTTTTGCCAAATCTGCAACTTCAATATTTTGTTTAAGCATTAACTCTTTGATTACCAACCCAATTTTCATACATTTAAAGTTTTTATTTAATCATATTCATTATTTTCTTGAAAAATATTTCAAGTTTTTCTTGTTTATATTTCAAGAAAACATTTAATTTGCACCATAAAGTTAGTGCAAAAGCGCAATAACAGCAAAATAAAGTTGGAATAAAAACAGCAAAATAGATTATTAACTCTAAAAAAGACAAGATATGGGACAATTTAGTTGGTTTACACAAGACACCAATCATCGCATTGTAAATGGCGAGAATTACAAAGTCGTAATGACTGATGATAAAGGAAACAAGTATGTAGAACAATGCTATGAAGGCTATGGGGAGTTCGGAGGCAAAGACTACTACGAACTTCTTGCAGAAATGAACGGCTTAGGTTCAGATAGAGAAAAGGGGATCGAACTTGCTTTTGAAAATTCCCCTAACGGCAGAAATCCAGATATCAAGCATCCATCAATAACTGAGAATGGAGAGTATTTCGGAGGTAAAGCACCCGAATCAGACCCAGACCAAGGCTTTCCTGATATTGACGAAGATGAAGAATGGGAGGATGAAGAATGATATGAACAACAGCACAGATATTTCATAAGAAATTAGTCGATAACAAAAAGTAGATAATCAATCCCGGCCGGGCTTGACCACCTTGCCGGGAACTCAGACAATAATATCAGGTATATGGAAAATCAATTAGAAATTATTAAATCCAATCTCCCTTATGGCTATGAGGGGAGCATTGCAAAAGAAGCAGGATGTTCAAAAGGCACAGTACATAATATCCTTAACAACAAGCCTGCATCTGCCCGTTCAGCTTATAAGGCTAAAGTTCTCACAATAGCAACCAGAATGGCTAAAGAAGCCTTGGAAGCCTCAAAAGGAGTTTCTAAAGCGGCAGCCGAATTAGAAACATTGCAAAATGGAACTACAAGCGAACAATGAATTAACCAAGCGTGAAAATCAAATCGCTGGACTTGCCTTTTGCGGACTCGCAAAGAAAGAAATGGCAGACAGGCTTCATGTGGCTTACGGAACTATCAACGTATTGCTCGACAAAGCATACAAAAAGACCGGAACCAGCAAATTAAATGAACTGGGGTCATGGTGGGCCAATAGAGTATTTACTCTAAACATAGATTTTCAACAGCTACAAAAAACGATTATAGCTCTTTGCTTCTTGGGAATAGTAATATTCCAATTTTCAGTAGATAATCATCACGATTATTACTACCGAACAAGAAGAGGAAGAACGCAAAGATACAAGACAGAAGAAATATCTCAACCTAATTATAAACAGGCAGCATAGCATAGAGTTGCAATGTGTTTCAGATAGTGAAGAAAGCTCGTAACCAATAATTAACCAACCAAAGAAACAGCTAAAATGGGAGAAAGATATTTAGAAAGAATTGTAGCAAGCGGCATAAAAATCGGAACGATTCAGACGCTTAAAGCATTAGGACTACTGCCGGAGGTGGTAACAATCTCCCAAGCAGAAAAGATATACGGACGTCGTCTCATTACAGAATGGCGTAGTAAGGAATGGATAAAGTTTTATCCTGCAAAGAACAAGGAACGCGGCAAGTATTATGTGAAAATGTCCGAACTGGAAACAGCAAGTGCCATGATGGATATTCATAATAAAGTACCGGCCAACATAATCAAAGTATTAATGCAAGTACCATGACTGCAAAAGATATACAAATAGGGCAGAACATTTCAGCCGGATTCTTTTTCCGGTGCGGACATTACGGGGATGATGTGGACTACGCCATTATTACCGGAGTGGTTATACGCAAATTGGAATGCTATAATCAGGTGCTTGTTGATGTCGATTTAGAACAATCGTTTAATAGTCCCGGCAAATCAGTCTGGGTACGGTTAGACAAAGCAGATTTTAATATTAACAACTAAAATTCTCATTATGAGCAGTATTATTCAAGTTAAGATGGAAGAGCTAGATGCGCTTCCAGCAACGAAAATTGTCGAAAATGAAGGTGTACAAGCAAAGTTTATTCAAATGTACAATGCAATTTGGGGTACGGATAAGGGTGAGCAGATGTACCACAAAGAAGTATTCAATTTTCAAAAATTACTTCGGGATAACCCCGATGTAGCCACTTCAAGCAAAATGTCCCTTTATGGTTGTTTCCTTGATATCGCAGTTAATGGACTAACATTAGACCAGACAGGGCATCCGCTCTGCTATATTCTGAGTCGCAACTGCAAAACTGGGTACAAAAACGAACATGGGAACGATATTTACGAAAAACGTGCATACGTTTCAGTTACCGGCTACGGTGAACTTACCATGCGTATGCGTGCCGGCCAAATTAAATATGCTGACAACCCCGTCGTCGTTTATGAGGGAGACCATTTCAAGGCATCTTTAGTCAATGGAGTAAAAAACATCGAGTATGAAGCACAATGCCCCCGCACATCAACCAAGGTTATTGCAGCATTCATACGCATTGTACGCAATGATAATTCAGTGGACTATCAATGGCTCATGCAAGGGGATATTGAACGTTTGAAGCATTATAGCGAAAAAGCAAATTCCAAATGGAATGAGCAGACCAGACGGAGAGAACTTGGTAATGCCAATGCTTTATACACTTCCAATAATGGCGGTATTGACCCCGGTTTCCTTGAAAACAAAATGATTAAACACGCCTTCGACGCATACCCTAAAGTACGTACCGGAAAATATACCATTATGGCAACCGACCAGGAGGAGGAAGAAATCATCGATTATGGAATTGTGGAAGATGCCAATATTGCACAGGAAGACCCAAACATTCCTTTCGGTGAAGAAAAACAGCTCACCGCACCGAAACCGGTATCTGTAAATGTCAGCAAAGCAGATGAAGAAGAAGGATTCTAACCATTAATACTTAAAGCTATGTCAACAGAATTAATAAAAGTAGAAGAGTTTACCTCTTTAATGAAAAGTGCCCCTGATGCCTTAGGGAAGAACCAAAAATCAATAGCCAACTGTAATTCAGCGGGACAGGCAATCTTAGATATGATTCAAGGAGAAGGTATGACTGATGAACTGGATGCCAAAGCTGCGGAGTATCTGAAGAAAGTCAATGTTACAATTACCAACATGAAAAGCCGTCGTGCGCCTGTCACCCAACTATTCGACCGTATCCGGTCCATTTTCACGACAGATGAAAAAGCTATTGACCCAAAAGACAAATCAACAATTCCGGGCAAAATAGCTGCAGAACGTGACAGATATGCAGCACTGAAGCGTGAAGAAGAAAGAAGGAAGCAGCAGGAGATGCAACGACAAGCCAATATTGAAAAGGAAAAAGGAACGTATCGGCTTGCTATTGAACAGGCTATCAATACACACATGAGTTCCTATTTTGCCGAACAACAGAAGAATCTGAGCCATATTTGGGAAAGCATTACACTGGCTACATTTGAGCTGAAAGAAAAGAGTATTAGAGGTTGGTCAACTCTGTATCCTCGTGAGCACTTCGACACTTTCAATCAAGACATTACAACTTACTATTTGGACGCACAAACCAAAGAGAATATCAAGGCTGAAATTCTAAACAATAAATATTCCGCTTTCTCTCAACAGTATAAGTTTGACATGGAGGATTTACGTCAGTCATTTATCGACCGTCTTTCCTCCAAAAAGCAAGAACTTATTGAGGAAGAAGAATTGCGTAAGAAAGATGCTGAAGCTGCTGCCAAAGCGGAAACCGAAAGGAAACAACGGGAAGAAGAGGAGCGAAAACAACGTGAACTTGAAATACAGCAAAAAGAACATGAGCAGCAACAAAAAGCGGAGTCTTCTATACAATCCGCACAAATGAATAGTCTGTTTGCAACGGCTGCCGCTTCTGTTACAACAAGAACCAGCAAAGCCAAAATGACTGAAAGGATTAAAATACTACACCCTGCCGGCTTCTTGGAAATATATCAGATGTGGTGGATAAATGAAGGTCAGAATCTAACAATAGAAGAACTTGAAAAAATCCACAAAAAGATGATTTCCTTCTGCGAAAAGAAAGCCAACAGCGATGATGAAATGAAAATCAAATCAAAATATATCCGATACGAAGAAGAAGTTAAAGCAGGAAAGTAATGGCAAATCCGGATTCATATTACTTGCGTACAGAAGTCAGCAACTCCGATCTGACAGAACTCAAAAACTATCTTTATCCCCGTACCCAGTATGGGGATAAAGAAAAAGCCTTCAAGTTTGGGACATTGGTAGATGCACTTATTACCGAAAACGAACGGGTACATTATAGTAAGCGCATGGTGGATGATGTAACCTATTCACGGGAAGATTTCGAGTTAGGCCTTGCCATGAGGGAAGCTTTAAGAAAAGAGGCAAGAAAAGACGAGTTCCTTAGAGCCGTTCTTTCCAACTCCGATACCCAGAAATTCATGGTAAACAAATCCCAGAGGTTTCTCTACGGAAACTTCGAGTACACTCTTGATACCCGATGTAAATGGGATTGGTGGTTACCTAGTTTTGGATTTGGTGGAGATTTAAAGACCACTTTTGCAGAATCACAAAACCAGTTCAATGAAGCTATAGATTTTTTTGATTGGGACCGTTCCAGAGCATGGTATATGGATATAGCAGGAAGCCAACAGGACTTTATCTATGCCATCAGCAAGAAGAACCTGAAAATATTCAAAGCATTCATTAGACGCGACGATGATACCTATAAACGTGGGAAAGAGAAATATGATGATTTAGCTTTTAAATGGTGGCAACTAATGGTCTAATTATATTTTATCAGAAAAATGAATAGAAAATTATTAAAAGCATTAGATGATAATGGCTTCGTTACTATTGATTTTCCCGAAGGAAGTGTGAAAGTTAATCCAGATACTTTGCAAGTATATACTCCCAAGGGGTATCCTGCAAAACAAAGGATTCTTTTCGGTTATAAAGCATCAATTATAACCTTCTGTTTAGGAAACAAACGACAAAAGACATACCATCTTTTCGAACACCGATTAGTTGTATATCTTTTTGGTGACGCAAATCACAATGTTATCAGCAAAGTTGCAGGAGGTGGCAGTAAGTATGAAATTATAGATCATTTAGACTCTAATAAGTTAAACAATCTTCCTGAGAATTTGCAAATCGTTACTAAAAGGCAGAATTCTAGTAAAGAGAAAACAATAAAGTCCGGGTTGCCTGTTGGAGTATCTTTAGACAAAAGAAGAAACAAATATCAAGCCAAGATCCAAATAAACGGTAAGAGAAAAACATCCAAATGCTTTGATACACCATCTGAAGCCAGCCAAGCTTATATTGAAATGCTAAATTCTTTATAATATGAACATACTTATCACACCCAAAGAACAAATCTGCAAGGAACTTACAGATATTGACTCATTCCTCAATATAACAATGAGCGAAAATGCAGAAGAAGCCGTGTTGCGCGGAAATGACTTGGCCGTATATGTCGCCCGTTCAGGAAAGTTATTAGCTGATGCTAAATATTGGCTTAACGAAGCCATGAATTCCGAAACAATGAAAACACTTGCCGAAACAGCCAAAAATGCCAAGGCTACAGCTACGGCAATAAACGCTTTAGTAAACTCCCTTTGCAGGGAAGAACGATATTTGGTCGATTGGTGTGAACGGTGCAATCGAACCGCAACACATCAGCTATCATGGTGCGTAACAATAATAAGCAAAGCCAAAGAAGAAATGAAAATGGCTGGTATGTACAACAATAACAACAGACAAAAATGCTAAACGACCAAGAAGCACCCAAATACTTGCTTTGGCTTTTTATAGCCATTATCCTAATGGGATTAGACGAAAACATTACTGGATTCCCATTCATCATGGGAGCCGGTATAATCATATATCTATTTATTAACATGCTTATTCTTACATCAAAGGATGAGCCTAAAAAAGAGAACAATGGAAACTGCAAAAATTGACATCAAGCAGGCTGTCATTAAAAAAGACAGATTAAATGTTGTGTACAACGAGCGATTCACAGAAGCCAACTACACAAACAAGGTTACCAAGAATTGCGACCAAATCGTACATTCCGAACTGAAGGAGATTTTTAATCACTTGAAACTGCATCTTGTGGTATTATGCGAGCAACCCGAAGCGGAGAAAATCTACAAGTCAAGTTTTACATCACCGGGCTTTGTTGAAACTCTGAATAACTACTTCATTACCGGATATGCCAATGATAGCAACGATGGAGTACCGGGTATAACCATAATGGGAGGCAAATTACTACAATCCGGTAAAATTGTGGATTTGAAAATCTTTACTCCATTCGGAGACGAAGAATATAAATTTTCAGAAGAACTACAAATAGATGCAGCAGCTTGCGATGCGGAAGTGGAAGCATATCTCTTTGAAGAGAAATGGGGCATTAAGCAAGAGCGGTTAGACTTTGATAGCGATATCCCCGATGAAGCTGTTACCGATGCAGAAGAACTTCCTGCAGAAGAAGAAAAGCCTAAAAGAAAAGGCAGAAAGACCAAAACTATAGCTCCTGCCGCTTAATCAAATTCGGGGCTGATTTTTGTCAGCCCCATAAAACTCTAAATTACAAGTCATGATTATAGAATTAAAAGGAAACGTTTTTGAAGTTACTTTCAAGTACAAGCCCACTATTGTTGACAGAATACGTCAAATCACAGGCAAGAGATATGACGGAAGCAGAAAGAAATGGCTTATTCCTGTTTCCAGTCGTGTCGAACTTGAAAAAATGGTCTATCAAATCAGACCATTTGAAAATATCCAATGGGTTACAGGACAACAGAAACAAGAAGAAGAGGAAGAAGTTGCATACAATATACCGGAGCTGCCGGAGCTTGATATTCCCCACTTACTAAAAGTAAACCCATATCCCTATCAATTAAAAGGAATTGCAAGAGGATTACAGCTCAAACGATTCATGAATTGCGACGAGCCGGGCCTTGGAAAGACACTGCAAAGCATTGCAACCATTAATCTTGGGAATGCCTTTCCTTGTTTGGTTATTTGTCCTTCTGCCTTAAAGGTTAATTGGGAAAGAGAATGGCATAAGTTCACAGATAAAAAGGCAATGGTACTGACGGATAAAGTACGAGATACATGGACTTTCTTTTATCAGACTGGCATGTATCAGGTATTCATCGTTAATTATGAATCGCTTAAAAAATACTTTGTACAACGTATCAAAAAAGAATCTGGTTGGACTTTAAGAGATGTGGAATTCAGAAACAGCATCCAACTTTTCAAATCTGTAATCATTGATGAAAGCCACCGTTGCAAATCATCATCCACTCAGCAAGCTAAATTCTGTAAAGGTATATGCAATGGTAAGGAATGGGTCATTGAACTTACCGGAACTCCGGTTGTCAATAAGCCTAAAGATTTAATTCCGCAGTTATCTATCCTTTCCAGAATGGAAGATTTTGGAGGATATAAGACATTCGTCAATAGATATTGCTCCGGTCAGAATGAAGCATCAAATCTGAAAGAACTGAACTATATGTTATGGACTAAATGTATGTTCCGGCGTGAAAAGTCATTGGTGCTGACAGACCTTCCCGATAAAATACGACAAGTAAATACTTGTGAGATAACTAACCGCAAGGAGTATATCGACGCAGAGCGTGATCTTATCATGTACCTACAAAAATACAAAGAAGCGGATGATGAAAAGATAGAGAAAGCATTACGAGGTGAAGTCATGGTGCGTATTAATATCCTCCGCCAAATATCAGCCAGAGGGAAAGTACGTGATGTAATTGAGTTCGTAAAAGACTTTCGTGAGAATGGAAAGAAAATCATCCTCTTTTGCTCACTTCACGAAGTGGTAGATCAACTGAAAAGCTATTTTCCTACGGCTGTATCTGTAACAGGAAGGGACTCACAAGATGAGAAACAAAGAGCAGTGGATTCTTTTCAAAACAATCCCAAAACGGATATTATCATCTGTTCCATTAAAGCTGCAGGAGTCGGACTGACCCTAACTGCATCAAGCAATGTTGCCTTTGTTGAATTCCCCTGGACTTATGCCGATTGTTGCCAGTGCGAAGACCGTGCGCATCGTATAGGGCAAAAGGATTCTGTAACCTGTTACTATTTCCTCGGCCGACGTACCATTGACGAGAAGGTTTACCGTATCATTCAAAATAAGAAAGCCATTGCCAAAGATGTTACCGGTTCCACGGAAGATATAGAAGAGAATATCGTTGATATGGTAGCTAATATTTTCAGCACAGATTATGATGATGAAGGTTTCTAAAATAACACCACAACAAAAAATAGACCGGCTGAAAAAAGCCGGCTATCAAGTTCAAGAAAAAGGTAATAAAATCCGTGCCGCTAAAGGTTCTTTGATAATCAATGGCACTATAAACCAAGTACACAAAGAAGTTTTTAACCGATAATTATATTGATATGAATACGTATAGCAAATATGTACCCAATGTTTTTCTCGCAAAATGCAGTGAAAAACACGAAAAAGGAGAAGTTATTGAAGTTACAACCAAATATGGCAAAGAGAATGAATGTATTGTATTCAATCTCATCTATGAACGTGAAGGCTTTTATTATTACTCCATCGTCAGAGCTGACGGATTTAATGTGCAAGAATGGGCCAAACAAAGAGCCGAGCGCCGCCATGATTGGGCCCAGTCTGCCGGACAAAAAAGTAACGAATATTTCAACCGCTCGAACAAAGACAAAGATTTTCTTTCTCTTGGAGAGCCAATTAAGGTCGGGCACCATAGTGAGAAACGGCATCGAAAAGCGATTAATGATGCTTGGAACAATATGGGAAAAAGTGTTGAATTTAGCGACAAGGCTGCCGAACACGAAAGAATTGCCAAATATTGGGAAGAAAAGGCAAACACTATCAATCTTTCTATGCCGGAAAGTATCGATTTCTACGAACACAAGTTAGAGAAAGCGAAAGAATATCATGAGGGATTGAAATCCGGCAAATATCTGCGTGAGCACTCCTATTCTCTCGCTTATGCCAAGAAAGCAGTTAATGAAGCACAAAAGAATTACGAATTGGCTAAAAAGCTATGGGGAGATTTAGAGAAAGTATAATTGCAAAATTTAATTGGGAAAATATATATCTATAAGGTACTGCCACCTTATAAGAATTGGTACAGTATCACGACTGATGACGGGCTAAATCGTAGTAATGTTGTAATTGTTGGGAAAAAGCAATTATTGAAAGTCGCTTTAGCCTTGATTGTTATGGCTATTTTTAATAAAAGGACTACTATAAATAAATTCAAATCTAATATCCAATGAAAAATGTAACGAAACTCGCCAAAAAATCAGCAGGGCTTAGTCAAAGATGTTCGATTTGTCCGCTTTTGAGAAGATGTGATCCAGAAATAAACAGAATTTGCTTTGATAGTTTTGTGGAAGGCTTTAAGAAGGGGGCTAAAACAGCAGAAAAAGAAATAAACAAGAAATTCAAATCTGAAAAGAAATGAATAAACCATATAAATTAAGTAAGGATTATCGGCTTCTTAAAAAGTTGCTGGATAATGGTAATGAGATAGTGTGCTTTTTTGACGGAGAAGTTTGTAGGGGAAGAGTGCTTGAAGACAAGAGATATTATTTCTCTGTGCGTGGATGGTGTTATAATGACTTCTCAAAAGTATGTTCACAGGCTTCTTTTTCCGAATACATGAGTCAAGACAATGTGGAATTTATCATACCAAATAACGCATAACAAGATAGATATGAATAATATATTTACAATTTGCTATTCAGAAGAAGAGGCTAACGAAATTGGACATTTCATAATGCGAAAAGGCTATGAAGGTGTTCAAAATGACAGTTACAGATATTGTCGTGAAGCGATTCGGTGGGCTTTCAGACAAGCTAAAAGACATCATTCAAATTGCATCTACATTGGCGTTAGAGGTTGTCAAATGATTGTATCCAAGAACAAAAGGAGACTTCGCAGGAACAGACTAAAATACATTGAGAAGAAACGAATATTTTACAACTTATTGAGCAGCTATTCAGAACGAATAGCAAAAATGACTAAAGAAAAATGTGTTGTATGCGGAAAAGAAACTGTATCAGTCATTAAGACTGATGCAGGCTATATCTGCTATAACTGTTATGCTGAGCAAAAGAATCCATCCAAAAGAAAAAGGAAGAAAAACAACGAGGAAGAACGTATGCAATGCAAGTTCTTTGAAGAAGTGGGAAAGCTATTCCCTAGGTTGCCCAATAAACTTCTTTTCGCTGTTCCGAATGGTGGAAGCCGCCATATAAGGGAAGCCGCTAATCTCAAACGGCAAGGTGTAACTTCCGGCGTATCCGATGTTATCCTACTAATCCCAAAGAAAGGCTACGCTTCGCTATGTATAGAGTTTAAGACAAAGAAAGGCATCCAATCGAAAGAACAAAAAGAATTTCAAAGGCAAGCGGAAAACTGCCGAAATAAGTATGTTATTGCCCGCAGTGTCAAACAAGGCATTGACGCACTAAAGGAATATCTGCTATAAAGGTGAGGGGGGCGCTATTCACGAGACCCCCTCACTGCTATTTTGAGACTTTTATAAATTCATTGTAATCAATCTTTGTGTTGGGATTAAAATTAACCAATTCCAGTTTATACCCCTTTGTGCCCCAACTCCACCACAAGAATTTTCGTTTTGGGATTCGATGAACAGCAGCCGCCAGACTATCACGAATATTATAATAAACCGTAGAATCCTTGAAACAGGCTATCACATGAGACCATTTGCTATTAACCTCTAAACAATCCGACCTGTCCGGAAGTGGATGCCAACGGTCTGCATAGATTGTTTCTGTTGAATGAATCCCGGTTTTAACCAAAGCCTCAAGATGCTTGTTTTTAATTCCGAGTTCTTTTATTGTTTGAGCATCATCTGCACGATACTCTTTCAGCTCATCAATAGTCAAGTTCAATGCCGATACGGAAACAGCATTTAAACTATCCTGAATTTTATAACGCTCGATCTCTTTATTTAATACAGAAATATTATTTGAATGACGAGCACATTCACTATGCAAACCCCTATTGTATTTAATTAAGATACCAATAACCAATATTAGTATCCCGACAGCCATCAGCATCCACTTCTTCATTTGATTTTAAGATAATTAATAATACCAATAACATGAGTCTCTACAATACTTTTCTTCCCTTCTTCCGATAATAAGAAATCCACATCTTCCATATTATCCTGGAATAAGTTTTCGGTCAAAACTGCCGGACACTTTGTGTGCTTCAAGATGTAGAAGTTGCTTTCCTTATCTGCATCACCGTCTGTGGTATCCTTGCGCACCTTCATATCCGGCAAAAGCTGTCCGGCCGCTGCATATAGACAATCAGCCAGTCTGTCGGCTTTCGTCTGACCTGCCGAAGTCCATGCTTCCCAACCGCGCGCCTGCATCCAGGCAGAACCATTTCCCGCTGCATTACAGTGAATGGATACAAGGATAGTGTCACCGGACTTGTATTCGTTTGCCCTACGACAACGCTCGGATAAGGGGACATCTATTTCCTCTTTGACGATACGTTCGGCATCAACGCCTTGTTTGCGCAATTCCGCTTCCAAACGTACAGCAATCTCACGGGCATACGCATACTCTTTCAATCTTCCGTCCGGTGAACACTTGCCCGGAGTGTTACTTCCGTGTCCGTTGTCAATCAATATTTTCATTCTGCACGTCCTCCTTGAAATATTTGTCATAAACCACACGAGCCACCCATCCGGCAACAACACCGACACCGAATGATACAACAGTAGTCAGATTTACCCAAAACGGAGTGTAGTGCATGTAAAGCATAACTCCCACGATGATAGCGATAACAATCGCTGCAATAATCAGTTTCTTTTTCATTCTGTTACTCCTTATTTATTCATGTTATTAAAAAATTCAACCTTAGCCTCATCAATGGCTGTTTTGATATTGGCATAGGCACGTGCGTTATTGGCGCCGACAGGATTATAGATTTCCGACTCTATTATGTCTGAAAACTTCTTTACCCAATCCGTTGACATAAACTCACTGAGCCTTTTTCCGCGGTGAATAAAGTTATCGAGTTCAATACTCCGCTTTTTGATTATGGCATTACAACGCGTCTCTATTTTTCGTCTCGTCTTCTGCTTATCATCAATATTGTTCTCATCGCGCACATTGCGGACCAGCCGGCACAGCCTTTCACAATCAAGGTCAAAGAAGTTGTTACAGACTGAATTTATCTGCATCTGAGAAATAGGCTTCAATCCCTCGTTAATATCAGAGAGAACCTCATTTTGAGCCTTGGTTTCCACAAGCAAATCATTTATCACCTTTTCCTGCCTGGTTATCACATTATCCACCAAATGTTTGAACCATTTGAAAATGAATAGCCACATCACACCGCATATAATGAGGAAGAAGGCTCCTGCAATGGCCACCATGCCAAAATCGCTAATCCCCTTGCCCACCTGAAGGGCCGCATTCACTGCATCCGTATTCATATTTTTGTCATTTTACTTTATGGATAGGTTTATACGAAAAAACTGCTCGACCATTACTTGGACTGTGAATTATTTTATCCCAGCCATACTTTTCCACCAAATTATTACTCGCTTTCATAAACTCTTTTCTCCTAAAATATAAGCCAAGAGAGAAATTGAAGCATAAAAAAAGCAGCCGGAATTCGACTGCTTTAACTTTTAATGATTATCTTTGCAACATCTCACTTACAACACATGAAAGCGAACCTGAGAACGGTGGCATTGCCCCCGGTCATTCGGGTTCGCTCGTTATGTGTTAAAAGTAGGTGAGATGATTTTTAACAGGCCGGGGGCTTTTTAAGATTTTACCTTAGCTATTATCAATAATTGTTTCTGCATTACAAAAGTATGAAAAAAAGGAGTGACTATTCAGTCACTCCCCTCTACAAATTCTTTCAATCTATAAAGCCGAGTAATAGCTGGATTGTAAAACTCATCCGGATAATGTTGCTTAATATCGTTGATGTTCGCCCTGACATACAGAGACGTGTCGTAGATATGCTCGGATTCACTCAATACTACCTCTTTCGGTAATTGTGTTGTTTCTGCCCAGTGTATGATTGCTTGTACCGAGGCTTCATCAAATTGATATTTACTCTTTTCTACCATAGCTTTGTTATGTTTTCAATGAATAATAGAACAATGCAAATATACATAAACATCTCAAAAGGAACTACTTTCACTTCTATTGAGTACCATTACAGATAATGAAGAAGTTAAAGGTTATAGGAAATATTGGGGCTTTAGACTAATTTTGTCACCACTAAAACTTTTGTACTATATGAATCAAAAAAATGTATATGAATTAACCCAGGAAAGATTAAAAATGATTTTTGAAGAATTCGATAATATTTATATATCTTTTTCTGGAGGCAAAGATAGTGGAGTCTTGTTAAATCTATGTATTGACTATATCCGTCAGAACAGCCTGAAACGAAAGATTGGAATATTTCACATGGACTATGAAGTACAATACAGCATGACCATTGACTATGTTAACCGGGTATTGGAAACAAACAGGGATATACTGGATGTATACCGGATTTGTGTCCCTTTCCGGGTAACAACCTGCACCTCTATGTATCAAAGTTACTGGCGTCCCTGGGATGAACAAAAAAAGGAGGCATGGGTCAGAGAAATGCCGAAAGACGCAATGAAAGTAGATAAATTTCCGTTTTACAACCGAAAAATGTGGGATTATGATTTCCAGATTGAGTTTTCCCGATGGTTACATCTACAGAAAGCTGCCCGGCGTACTTGCTGCCTGGTAGGCATACGTACCCAAGAGAGCTATAACCGCTGGCGCACAATCTACCGGGGAGTAAAAAAGCAATATAAGAATTGCATGTGGAGTACGGAAATAGATGAAAATGTATACAATCTATACCCGCTGTACGACTGGAAAACGGAGGATATATGGGTAGCCAACGGCAAGTTCGGTTGGGACTACAATAAGCTATATGACCTCTACTATCAAGCCGGAGTAAGCCTTGACAGACAACGTGTGGCCAGTCCTTTCATCAGCGAAGCTATCGAGAGTCTTGCCCTGTACAAAGTAATTGATCCTGACACATGGGGGAAGATGATAGGACGCGTAAACGGGATTGGCTTTGCCGGACTTTATGGCAACACTCATGCGGCAGGAAGAAAAAGCATCCGTTTGCCGGAAGGATATACATGGAAATCATTCATGGAGTTTTTACTTTCGACCCTTCCAGAACATACCCGGAATAGATATTTGGCTAAACTGAAAACCAGCATTAGGTTCTGGAAGGAAAAGGGCGGTGTACTTAGTGATGAAGTCATACAGAAGCTGAAAGACCGCAATATACCCATACAAATAGGTGACAGTAGCAATTACAAGACAGAGAAAAAGCCGGTACGGATGGACTACCTGGACGACATTGATATAGAGGAATTCCGGGAAATCCCTTCCTATAAACGTATGTGTATATGTATCCTACGCAATGACCATACCTGTAAGTATATGGGATTCGCCTTAACTAAGGAGGAGAATGAAATGAAGAGTAATGCTTTGGAGAAATACAAACATATTTTATAAAAACACCTGGTAAACATACCTTATCATTAATTGTAGAACTTCATTGTAGAAGTGTTGCACTCTTTTCCACACTTATATTTAAATAAGCTGTCGCATAAATGTGAAAATTAATCACTTACAAATGTAAACTTTTTGGCACGTTTTTTGTTTTATTGTCAGTAAATCTTAAGTTGTTATAATATTAGGTATTAGTAAAAGGTAAAAAGAACTCTAAATTCTCTTTATAACACAAGACTAGGACATGCTTCATCCCGGCACTGTGAAGTGCTGGGATGTTTTTTGTTTAAAGCATTCCGAGTAGGTAGAGGTAGAATATCAGTAGAATCTATAAAATCTACCCACATTCTACCACACGGCTAAAATCAGGTGTCTTTTTCTTCCTTTTTACAGCCTTCAAATCACGTATTATTGTATTAGAAAGAACCTCTGAATACACCTCTGTAGTTCTGACAGAAGTATGACCTAACAACTTCTGGACGGTGGTAATCGGAACGCCCTGGTGAACAAGCAGGGTCGCACAAGTATGACGGGCCGTGTGATAGGTTATGTGCTTCCTTATCCTGGCAAGGGCAGCTAATTGGACAAGATACTTATTGGCTTCTGAATTAGGTCCGATTTTAGCAAAATCTGTTACTATATCGTAACGTTCCAATACAGCCAATGCCTTACCCTCAAACAGAAGATGTAGCGGAAGTCTTATCTCCACATCTGTTTTGACAGACTTGAAATAAAGCCACCGCTTACCATTCACACGAATAATGTTCTCAGGTGTAAGCTGGCAGAAATCGGAATAGCGCAGGCCGGTGTAACAGCAGAACAGGAAGGCATCGAGTACATGGCGAAGCTTCTTGTCCACATCAAGGTTCTCCAGCCTCTTCAACTCATCCGGAGTCAGGAATTCTTTCCGCCCTTTCTCTTGCTTTATCTTATACTTCCGGAAGGGATAAGCATCGGAAGGAATATAACCCTGATTAATGGCTTCATTCACCAAGGTACGAAGCTGCCGGAGATGTTTGGCTATCGTATTGACACTATTTCCCTTCTCTTTCAAATGCACTTCAAAATCCCTTAAAAAAGTATAGGTAATATCCTTAAAATCTATCCCCGGACGAAATTCCTGAAGTACGGTTACCGTTGTCAGAAGATTTTCCTTGGTACTTCTTTTACGGTCGGATTCCTGCACATAGATTCTGGCAAATACGGGGAAAGTGACATTGACCGGCTTGTCTTTCTTTATCGCATCTTTAAGTAGTGATAGCGTTACAGGAATGCCGCGCTTCCAAAATGATAATTCAATGGCTTGCAAATGTAAGACAAACTCGAATAGCATTGTGTTCAGGTCATTCGCCTGAGGATGGTTACACACTTGAGAAGTTTGTTTATCCCAATGTTCAGGTTTCAGATAAATGTTCGTTTTAAAGTATACTTTTCGTTGGTTAAGCAAGGCTTCAGCTTGCACAAGGGCCATTCCCTGTTTGTTTAGCTGCTTCTTTCGATTATACACTAAGCGGTATTTTATTTTATCCATTTTTAAGCCAAATGTACTTTTTTGGACGGGAAGCTACAAACCGATGTGGGAGAACTGTTCACTTCTTTAGGATTTTTCCCGTTTATGCAGCGTGATATAATTCAAGGAGAAATGTCCCCTGATGACATACGTACAAGTGGAATGTATGACGTGGGGAATTCTACCACTATGCCATTCAATTACGGTGGATTACTTGTATTTAATACTAAGACTTTAACCATTCAAACGGGTGTTGATTTACAGGGAAAAACAATTTGTATACGGGTAAGTTGGAATAATGGGCCTTGGTCCTCATGGAACAATTTTACATTCAATCAGCAAAGCATTTAATCAATTATTTTGGCCGGGAATATAACTCCCCGGCCATTATACCCTAATCATACTTCGACGGCATCTATTGCATCTTGTGGAAATTCTTTAATTACTTCATTCTTAAATTCCAGTCTCGAAAGGTCTGATGTAGATAGGATTGAAATCACCGGGTCATTGCTTTCAATATAGATATTCAAGCGATTATCTTCTGTTTTCTTATACTTTAAATTAAGGAGAATCAACTGATGACTTTTAGGAATTAAGTGGTGATAGCGAACCGAAATATATGTATCATCTACGCCATACATAACCTGTACAACAGCAAGCGTATTCTGGGCTACATAAGTGTGCCGGGTTGAGACTAAGAAGTTGACAACACACTCTTGACTTACAGTCATTAATAAGCATTTTGCATTCATCCAAACCGGAACCATTTTCTTATCCCAAAGTCCGCTCTTTTGAAAGTTAGCCACAGGTATCAGTTCTCCCACGTCTTCAAAACCGGTGTGGGAGAACTGATACCAGTTGTAACTCCTGAGAAAGACGGATTAAGTAATTCCAAGTTTGCAACAACAAAGATAAAATCAGAAGGCAAACG